>Ga0307419_10000514_pt1 | contig 19585 bp, 18 predicted proteins | sample SalMarWE160230MG_2_FD_202512 | JGI IMG/M metagenome (GOLD analysis project Ga0307419, IMG submission 202512) | Salt marsh sediment microbial communities from the Plum Island Ecosystem LTER, Massachusetts, United States - WE1602-30 | ecosystem: Environmental > Aquatic > Marine > Intertidal zone... | reverse complement strand
AAGAAGTCCCCTTGGCAGTCAATATGATTCCTTTAATTTTCTCATTATTTTGGCAAAACTCTATTGCTTCTTTCAAATGTTTTAATTGACTAATAGTAAATGAGTTTGATCTATGGACTCTATTAAGCGTGATAATTCCAAAATGTCTTAAAATTGAGAATTTTATATATTCTCCAAAATTATATCGATTTTCTGGCATTAGGTAGAATTATATACTAAAATAAATAAATAAAGTAGGTTTTTTAATTAAAATAATTAAGTTGTTTAAGCTACTTACGTTGGAATAAATTTTGCATCCAAGAAGGTAAGTAAAATCCACCATAGAAGAAGATTGCGCTTAATATTTCTAGAGTACGATAAATTGAAAGTGTTAGAATACTAAGTGGAATAGCTGTATCTAGCGTAGCGCCAATAATAAATAATAGAAAAGCGACTAATAATAATTTCCCCTTTAGTTTTATGTCTGGATCGGTAGATTTTAAAGATTGTTTTGTAAAAAGTAATCCTGTTATAAGCAGTATCACAAGAATAGTAAATGCGAACCCAGCAACAAATAAACCATACTGGACATCAGTAACACCTTTAAGATATCCGATTAAGATTGGATCAATACTCAATAAGATAAAGAAAGTAATTTCAAAGAAAAGACCATATACTATAAATAAAGATCTGATAATCTTCTTTTTCTTGAGATCTAAAAAGTCACAAAGAACCCAAATCCATAAAATTAAAGCTACAGGCATTAAAATATTGCCTATGATGAAATAGGGAATCTCTGTTAAGTTTTGTGAGTTAATCAAGTACATTATAAAAGAAATTCCACCAGGATACCAAGGACAAACTAAAAGGATCCAACATAATCCAACTAAGAGTAATTCTCTTTTTCTAAATTTAAAATATCTTGAGATCAGTCGTGCCCCAACATATATCGAGATACCATCTAATAATAAGATTAAGATACCATTTGCTAAATCAAGGACTCCTAATGTCATTTATAATCAGATTTATTTTTAATTTAACTACTACATCTTCCTTTTCCTTTTAAATTTTTACTTTGAGGGATGAACAAATGATTCTCTCATTTAAATCTATCAATCATCTATTAGATAAATGAAAACTCAAATTATTAATCCAAATTCTTAAAATTCTCTCCAATAAATAGAATAACTTATTTAAGGTAAATAGCAAATTCTAATAATATTAGTTGAATAACAGAAATATAATTCTGGTTTTAAGGCCTCAAGTGATAATTTTGATTAGAAAAAAAGATCTTGTCATTAGTCCAAACTTAAAAAGTACTTTTGAAAGGATTAATCAACATCTTTATGCAAAATTAAAGCACATGGATACCGATACAAGAACCAGATCGAAAGAAATAATAAATTTGTTGTTATGCAAGCTTGTTGATGAAATTTCTAAAGGTTCAGAAGATCTTTTGGACTTTTCAATTAGAGATGAAGAAAATCAAGATCACTTATATGAAAGAATTTATAACTTCTTCGAGAATAACGTAAAATTAAAGTACAAAGATATCATTAATGAAAATGAGCATATTAACTTAAGTTCAGACTTACTTTTCATTGTAGTTCAAGAATTACAGAATTTTTCTCTGATACACTCATCAAAAGATATTTTAAGTGATGCATTCGAAATTTTTGTAAGTAAAGTGCTAAAGGAGGAGGGAGGTCAATTTTTTACTCCCCCAAACATTATAAAATTCATGGTAAACTACTTAGATCCAGATATAGACTCAAAAATATTAGATCCTGCTTGTGGTCACGGTGGTTTCCTATTAGAAGTTAAAGATTATTTGTTAACAAAATTCAAATATGAGGATCTTGATAATATTATCAACATAATCCTTTCTAATCTCTATGGAATTGACAAGGATTCATTTCTTGTAAAAATATGCCGCCTCTATTTAGAGATTTTAAGTGGAGAACACTCTAATATTTTTTGCGAAGATTCATTAGATTTTGAAAATTACAGAGACTCAACAAAAGCCAAGATCCAAGAAGGTAAGTTTGATTACATTTTTACAAATCCTCCTTTTGGAGCACGAATCCCTATTAACAGTAAAGAAATTCTAAAAAATTATGCTTTAGGTCACGTTTGGAAAAATACTACTGCTAATGATTGGGTTATGCAAGATAAAATCATTAAGAATCAACCACCTCAAATATTGTTTATAGAAAGATGTATTCAATTATTACGTGTAGGTGGAAAATTAGGTATAGTCCTCCCCGAAGGAATATTTGGAAATCCAACAAATAGATATATTTGGGAATATATACAGAAAAATGGAATTATTTTAGGCGTAGTCTCATTAAATCAAAATACATTTCAACCCTTCACTTGTAACAAAACAAGTATTCTCTTTTTTCAAAAATTAGATGTCATCCCCACTGAATATTCGATTAACTTTGCTATTGTAGAAAACATTGGACATGATAAAGATGGAAAAGATTTATTTAAATTGAATAAGGATGGTTCCTATAAATATGATGATGAAGGAAATCCAATCATAAATGATGATCTAATTGATTTGCACATCCATCTAAAAAAAGTGGAGGATTTTAATTATCTTAAAGAACAAAAAGTCTTTAAATTAGAGAACCATCAGATTAAAAACAAAATTTATATTCCATATTATTATACGGGAGTAGAAAAAACGTTAAAATTGTTAGAAAAGGATAAGTACTTCGAATTAGTGTCAATTAAATATTTAACTGAAGAAAAAATCATATATACTAATCATAATGGATTCATTCCTAGAGGAGACGAAATAGGATCTTTAGTTTATGGATTAGGTGATATACCTTTCATTAGAACTAGCGATTTAAATAATTGGGAAATAAATTTAAATTCAAATAAGCGTACATCAAAGGAAGTTTATGAGAAATATAAAAAAAAACAAAATATTGAAGTTGGTGATATCCTTCTCGTTAAGGATGGTGGATCGAATTTAATTGGTAAAACAGGGTATGTGAGTGAATTAGATACAAATATCATAATCCAAAGTCACATATATCAATTCAAAATATTGGAAAATGATGAAGCAATCGATCCTTATCTATTATTATACCTTTTAAATCTTGAAATTGTACAAAAACAAATTGAATCAATCACCTTTATACAAGGAACAATAGCTAGTATAGGAAATCGAATATTGGAGGTTATTTTACCACTACCTTCAGATCATAAAAGAAGAAAACAGATTTCTACTTATATTAAAGAAATAATTGATTCAAAAACAAAAAATCGCAAAAAGATACAAAATTTATCACTGAAATTTAATGAGTAATTTAAAACAGATTTTATTTCTCATTCTTTTAGAAAAATAAAAAAAAATAAAATTTGGAAAAATTAGACAACCTTTTGGTTCATCAGGTAATTTACTACTGTTTTTCAAGCTTTGTTAGTCTTTCTCCTAATGAGTCAAGTTTTCTATTGATATCACTCATGATCTCATCTAACATTAAGCGAAATCGTTCATAAATATCAATGATTCCTTGTTTACGTTCTTTTTTTTCCATTAAATTAATCTCACGCTTGAAATTCTCAATATATTTGTATAAATCCTCACAAAATACATCAAAGTTATCTTTATCAAATTCTAAGCCTAATTCACGAGAAAGGTTTTTTTCTGCCAAATCTGACCAATCTACATCGTAACCTTTTATTGGTATAATTGGGATTGAGAATTTGTCTGCGAGTTGCAATTCATTAGCACAATCCACGGAATTGAACAGAGATTTTTTAGTTCCGATAAATAATATCAACTGACATTTTTGTACAGCATCTAACATCCATTTATCAATATTTCCTGCAAGATCTGCTTCACAAAAATAAACTTCAGAGATTTCTTTTTGACTTTCTAAATAATTGACAAGGTCATTTATACGATAAGACTCAAAATCTACAACTGCGTGGGATATAAACACTCTAATTGTAGCTTTTTTTCTCAAATAATCTCTGATTAAATCGGGAACTTTTTGGGTAATAGTATTCTCCTCACTACTAAAAGGATTCCCTCCTAAATTAAGTTCTGTTAATTCTGTAAAGGCCCATATTTGAGTTGGGATCTCATTGAATTTATTATTGCTTAAATCTAATCTTTGAAGTGAAGTTAAATTCACAAATGACTCAGGTAGAGATGTTAAATGATTATCTGATAACATAAGTTGCTTAAGGTTTCTTAAGTCCCCAATCGATTCTGGTAAAGAAGTTAATTTATTACCCGCTAAAGATATAATTGTCAGATCGGTGAGATTTCCAAAATCTTCAGGAAGTGCATTTAATGCTGTTTCGTTATTTCCCAATTGTTGGTTAATACTCAAATGTAAAATTTTTCCATCAAAAATTCGAAGATTAACTCCATAATCTCCGGGATTCCTCCAAGGAGCATTAATTGAGTCAAGTGTTTCAGAAAAAACGCGGTTTAAACCGTCTTTTTTCCAATTTATCTTTTTGATTATTTCTATTTGTTGAATTGGAACCCCTAAATTAATATGCAAATTATAGGTAGGGTCATATATTTTGACTTTTTTTTCACGTAAGGCTCTTAGTATATCCATATTCGATGAAGTTAACTCAAGAGTTTGTATCTTTTGATTTAGGGTTAGTTCTTTTAACTGATCTAATGTGGGTAACCAATTCGGTAAATTAATTATCCGATTTCCTAATAAATTTAAAATATTTAGATTTTTGAAATCCTGTATATAATCGGGAATCGCAGTTAAATCGCTATTTGCTATGATCAAATCCTTTATGTAGTGTAATTCCTTGAGCCATTTGGGTACTCCTTTACCCTTGGGACAATTAATAAGAAATCTTTCAAGATTATTTAGTTTCTTTATAGATTCTCCTAAGAGATTCAATTTATCATCATCCAATTCCAATTTCTGTAAATCGAACCCAAGCATTATTATGGAGCCCTCATCATTAAAATTAAAAAGATTTTCTATGGTTGTATAGCCTTTCATATTAATTCTTCTTATAGGCACTCCACAAATTTTTTCTATTTCTTCTAATGCTTTCCTTTCATCTTTATTTATCCGTTTATCATCACTCATTTTTTTTACACATTATTAATTATAAAATAATAGATTTCACATATTTTTGATATATGGTATATGTTTTGAAGGTTTAAAAAGTAATAATTATTGTAAAATTTTTTCAGAATACATATTAAACTATTCTGAATCCTATTATTGGAATGTTTTAAATCATTCCCTAAATTTGATAAAATTACCAAATTAATCCCTTAATTTTAAAAAACATGAAAATTGAAAAATTTACCATGGAATCTTATGAAACGGTCGTTAACCTTTGGAAAAAATCTGGGATCAACGTCGGTTCTACGGATACAAGAAAGGAAATAGAGAGAATGCTTGAACATAATCCAAATCTATTTTTAATTGGAAAGGATAATGACAGGCTGATTAGTGTTGTAATGGGAGGATTTGATGGGAGAAGAGGTTATGTGCATCATTTAGCCGTAGATCCGGATTTTCAAAGAAGAGGGTATGGGAGAATGATTATAGACGATTTAATAGAGATATTTCGTAAAATGGGTGTACATAAAATTCATTTATTTATTGAACAATATAATAGAGATGTTGTTGAGTTTTATCGGACTTTAGGCTGGGAAATAAGAGATGATTTAATCATGATGAGTTTTGTCCCAGATGAGACCCTATATAAGAGAAATTTGTGAATTTTGCACCTTTTTATGACTTTTTGATTGAATATTTCAAAATTCGTCAATAAAATTATATAGTTTATTGGAAAATATACTATCAACTAATCAATATTATTGAATTCAATCAAAAATATGAGGGAAATTGGATGAAAGATTATTCTGAATGGGAACCCGAATATGATTATGATAATGAATCTCCATATCTTGAAACCGCAAAACGACCCTGGTTAAAATTTAGGCCTCCAAATGTCCCTAAATCAATAAAGTTTGAACCAATCCCTGTACCTGAATTTATAAGAAGATCCACCAGTAATTTTTTAAATAATGTCTGTGTGTATTATAAACCAGCTGATAAAAATTATACATATCGGGATTTTCTCTCTTTTTCAGATAAAGTTGGAAATGCTCTGTCTGAATTAGGCATAAAAAAAGGAGATGCTGTTGGCATAATGACAGGAAACATTCCTGAATTCGCTTTTTGTTGCATGGGTATTATGGAGTGTGGTGCAGCAGTTACACCAATCAATCCTTTATTGAAAGAATCTGATGTTATCCATATCATAAAAGAAGCGGGCAATATCAATACAGTCTTTGTTCATAAAAAACTTTATAAGATTATTAAAAAAGTATTAAGAGAAGTTGAATTAGAAAACATCATCTTGCTAGGAGCAGATGCTGCTAAAGAAGGAACAACTACATTCGAAGAACTTATAGAGGGTAAACCCGCAGAAGCTCCCAAAGTTGAGATAGATCCATTGAACGATTTAGCTGCATTATTGTTTACTGGAGGTACTACAGATTTACCAAAAGGAGTGATGTTAACCCATAATAATTTGGTCGCAGATGCGCTATCTGTTCTTGTATCAAATGGGGAATCAGAAGAAGATGAGGAATTATATGGCAAAACAGTCAATTTATCCATATTACCATTATGCCATACTTTTGGTTTTGAAGTTTTAATCATTGCTTTATTCGGAGCCGCAATGTTGGTGATGTTTGATTCTTTCAATGCATCAAGCGTTTTAGAAGCAATAGAATATTATCGAGTAGTCAATTATATTGGTGTTCCTGTAATGTTTCAAATGCTGATTAATAACCCTGATTTCACAAAACGAGATTTATCCAGTTTAGAAGAAGCAAACTCTGGATCAGCTTCACTTGCTCCAGAATTAGCAAAAAAATGGGAAGAAATTGTAGGTATAAAAGTTGGACAGGGCTTTGGATTAACAGAAACTTCTCCAATAACACATATGCCACTAAAATGGATGCCTGAAATAAATTCAAAAAGCATAGGAGTCCCAATAATAGACACGGATGCAAAAATTGTTAACCCCGATTCTTTGGAAGAGTTAGAAACGGGTAAAGTTGGAGAATTACTATTGAAAGGGCCTCAAATAATGAAAGGTTACTGGAAACATCCAGAAGAGACGAAGAAAACGATCGTAGACGGATGGCTACGAACTGGTGACTTGGCTCGTATGGATGAGGAAGGTTATTTCTATATTGAAGGTCGTACTAAAGATATAATCAAGTATAAAGGCTATAAAGTGATGCCAAAAGAGGTTGAAGAGAAACTTTTTGAACATCCCGCTATTTTGGAAGTAGGCGTAGTCTCCGCTCCAGATCCTGAAATAGGTGAAACAATAAAAGCATATGTAGCACTTAAACCAGAATTTAAGGATAAAATATCAGAGAAAGATATTATAGAATGGTCAAAAGAAAGATTAGCAGCATATAAATATCCTCGACTGGTTGAATTCGTAAACGTATTACCTAGAACTGCCGTGGGAAAAATTTTTAGGAGAAAGTTAAGAGAGAGAGCTGCAAAGTAAAAGATTTGCAAAAATTAAGTAATTTTCTTAATTTCAGCTAACCTATTAAATATATCTTTAAAGTGACCCCCTATCCAATAAATTTTATTGCAATCCTTATTAGTACACACCCAAAATTCATCAATATTTAGATAGACTGAATCAGGAATATTATTTCTAAATTTCGTCTTATCTTCAATGATTTTAATCTTAGAATTGCATTTAGAACACCTCGCAATATTGGAATCATAATTTAAACGAATCTTGAATTTATTAAAGATTTCAGACATGTTTTCAGCAAATTTAGTGGAATTTAATAATATGCAAGGTGTTATAGAATGATCAATATCGAATTTTAAATATAGTTCTGGAGTCTCATTAATTTTTTTTTCATATTTTTTTTTGAATTTTCTAATCATCTCTCTATCACGGCTGATTAAAATCCGATGTTCTAAAAAGCATTGCTCAATTAGATCATCATCAGCAACGGGAGATCCATAAGAAGATTCGTAATCCTTAGCATAACGTGTATCATATCCCAGGAATCTCAACCATCGCGTTAAATTTCCTTCCATCTCATCAGTAAGAAAAATCATTTTTTCCTTGGTGTTTATTAATTGGTTTTAATAGAATAGCATTATTTGGACATCTATGGAAGCAAACCGAACATCCTCCACAAGATTTATCTGAATTCATGGTAATTGCTATGTTTTCAGAGTTAAATTTCCTTATTTTTAATGGACAATATTTGACGCAAGTTCCACAAGATTTGCATTTTTCTAAAATAGTAACAGCATTATACGATATTTTAGATAATTCATTAATTGCTTCTTGTAAATCTTGAGAACGTGAAACATCCATAATAAAATCAGTAAAAAGATTCATGTGATTCAAACATTCTAATATATAAAAAAGAAAAAATGAATAAGAATTTATTCAAGAAATTTTTGAACACAGATTTTTAAGAATTTTTTCTGCTTCTTTTGTATATGTCGTGATGATATCCTCCACATCTAAGATATCATAAATCAATCCACATGTTTGACCTGCAGGAATTGCTCCATTTTCTACATCTCCTTTAGTATATACAATTTCGTAACGATATAATTCATCTAAATATTCATCCATGTTAAAAGCCTGCTCTTGAGAAATTTTTTCTTCTTTTGAAATTACTTCCCCGTGCTCTAAACAGAATTTATTTTTTAACAGTCTTATTGGTCCAAATCCTCCAGTAGTGAGCATAGTATCACGAGCGGTGGCTGGTGGAATCAAACCTTTATAATTGGGATGAAATTCGCTCTGTTTTGAGGCTATAAATCGCGTACCCATTGCAATGGCATCAGCGCCCATTGCCAATCCTGCAGCAAGCCCCTCAGGGCTTGAAAAACCTCCGCATGCTACCAATAACTTATCAGGATACTTACGAGCAACTTGTTGGACTAAAACTAATGTGGAAATCCCTTCATAACTTTGATGACCTCCTCCTTCTGTACCAGTTGCCACAATTCCATCACACCCTGCATCTACGATTTTATCAACAAGCCATAAAGCGGGACCAACATGAAAATGGCTCATATCCGGAGCTCTCTCCTTCCATATTTTGGATGCAATTCTTGGACCTCCTGCACTTGTTAGCCCATAAACTAACTGTTCTCTAATCTTAGGATTTTCCTTACGCCATTGAGCTATTTTACGTAGAAGAATTTTATGATCTGTTTGAATCCTTGCCGTTCGGACATTTATACCAAAAGGTTTGTCAGTGTGTTCTACTACATAATCAATTTGCGTTTTGAAATCTGAAACGGAATTTTTTCCCCTTAGAGTAGCATGACTTAAGACTCCAAGACCTCCTGCTTCAGAAGTTGCCACTGTAAGTTCCGTTGTATAGAATGGACCCATAGGAGCACTTATAATAGGATATTTTATCCCAAATTTTTCTGTAATACGTGTCTTTATCATTATTATCCTCAATTTAATTAGTTATATTATATTAAATTATACCACTTGAAAACTAAAAAAGCTTTTTTTTAAATCTATTACCCTAAAGTCTAAAAAGTGAAATTTCCCATGTCCTAATAAAAAAGTAAGGAGATTTAAGTTTTGCTCATATAATCAACTAATAATTATGGATTTGGGCAATTCTATCTATGGAACATTTCTAAATTTATGGGTATTTATCGTGCAACTTTTTTATAAAAACGTCAAGCTCTTCCATTGTTTTTATATTCGCATCGTAGGCAACCTTACCACACTCATCCTCTAAATCAAAAAATGACTTAATTCTCCCTTTTTCCATAATAGTTAACATCGTTTTCAAAAAGATCAAAAATTTAGTATGGTATTTACAGATCTCCTTAGCGAATTCCAGTGTCTTTGCTTCTAATTGATCTAATTTGAAAATTCTCGTCGGAAAATTAATATTCTTTAGCTCATCTATTCCAATTTTATCAGTTGTATACAATAAATTCTTTGCATAATTAAATCCAAATGAAATTAATGGTAAAAACGTTGCTCCTGTCTGGGGAAATGCAGAAATTGCTAATTCGGGTAATCTTAAATATAGATCATCTTTGGATCTATCTGCAAATACTTTTAAATCTGAGGATAAGATTAACATTACGCCAAACCCAATTGCTATTCCTTGAATTTGTGTAATTATTGGTTTTTTCATCAGAATCATGCTTTCATTGACCTTCCTGCCCCATTCTTGAATTTTTGCTACATTTACAGGATCTCCAGTGACTTCTTTAAGGTCATAACCTGCGGAAAAGAATTTTTGCCCCGTACTTTTTATTAAAATACACTTTATTTTTTCATCACTATCTGCTTCCTTTAACTTTGCATGAAGTGATTTTAACATGTCACTATTAAATGAATGAGCTTTTTCTGGTCTATCTATAGTTATTACAGCAACTCGACCTTTTACTTCGTATAAAATTAAATTTCGATTTTCCATAGGAATTCTTATTTCATCCTATTTATTAAAACTTGTTATTTCACTTTGATCCTCTATGAAATAAATACCATTAAAACTTCTTCTAGTATAGAATTCAATTATAACAAATAAAATGAAATTATGATAGAGGTAAGAAAACCACCCTTTGTACAAGTAGCCTTGGATTTTGAAAGCATGGAACAAGCTCTTCAAGTCGCCTCGGAAGTTGCTCCTTATGTGGACATTTTAGAAGCTGGAACGCCTTTAATAAAGTCAGAAGGAATACGAATTGTTAAAGCACTCAAAGTTGCCCATCCGGATAAAATAATATGTGCTGATTTAAAAATTGCTGATGCTGGATACCTTGAAGTACGAATGGCTGCCAAAGCTAAAGCAAATATAATTACCGTACTTGCTGACGCGTATGATATAACAATCATAGAGACTCTACGTGCTGCTCATGAATTTGATGTGGAAATTATGGCAGATCTCATCATGTCTAGAAAACCAGCTAAGCGGTTAAAAGAGATCATCGATCTTAATTACAAAAATACAAAATTGCATTACTCCTTAGTACACAGCGGTTTAGATCGACAAGAATCTAGACATTCCCCGTTATCAGAAATCGAGTCCGTAGCTTACATGCAAAATCGACCGAAATTGGCAATAGCCGGTGGTATTACGAAATCAGAAATCCCTAAATTAAAATCTTACCCAATTGATATCATTATAATTGGTGGGGCAATAACTCGTGCTGAAAACCCAAAAAAAGTAGCAGAGGAAATAAGAAAATTGGTGAACTTAACTTATTAATTTCACATTCACATTGGAAAGATTTCATTAATAATTTCCTTTAAAGAAGAGAATTCACTTCTATCTCCTTTCCAATTGATGAGTAAATTTTTGTAAAGAATTTCTATTTTTAGCACTAATTTTCTAAGGTTATGCTTAAAATATTCCAATTCCTCGGTGCTAACTAGCACACCAATAATAAATTCACTTGAATAAATTGTTATTACCTTATTCTTTTTTTCGATGATGGATATTTTATTGTTTTTTGCATTCATTAATTCATTAAGCATGATGTTTACAGAAGTAAACGCTCCAGATATATAATGTTCATCAATTGATTTTATTTCTTCTGTGTAAGATTTGGTATAAAGGTTAATCCCTCCTTTATCTAAGATATAAATATTTTCAATTTTATCTCTCCAATCAAATTCAAAAAAAGGAACGAGGTTCCTGAAAATAAAGAATAATAAACCAATACCTATAAGTTGCACACTGTTTCCTACTAGTCTAGTTATAAATCCTAAAATTGAGACAATGATTTCTTGTGATAATATATAACCAGATAAAATCAATAGAATTGAGAATCCCATTTCCAAACCTTTTTTAGGATAAATTTTCTCCTTTTTAACTTGTTTATCAAAATCTTTAATATAAATTAATAAAAATAAAATAAAGAGTGGTAGTGAAAAAAATGAAAGGTAATAGATGCTAAAAATATCAAAAAGAAAATAAAAACCCAAAATAAGAGTTTGTAAGGAAAAACAACATGTGAAGAAATATTTGTTAAATAAAAATTTTTTATTCTTCTCCATAAAGTAAGTGAATAATAGGAATCCTAGGTTAATTGATAAAAAACCAATATTCAAAAATAGGAATCTGAAACTCCCACTCGGCCAAATTAAGAATGGAGAGATCAATATTCCAATGGGATAATAATCAGCTATTAAAAAGAAGAAATTCATAAATGAAATTCCATAAAATAGTGCTGAAAACCCTATATCTTGCGAATTCTTTACTTGGACTGGTTGTTTTTTATATTTTATCAGAAAATACAATCCTAATTCAAAGCAAAAAACAATAAAAATCCAATCTAATATTAATGTTGTAAATCTTAGAGGACTGATTATAGGATAAATACCTTGATCACCCCTTTTGTAATATAATATCCATTATGTTGTTAAAACTTAGGAATATTTTCTCTTGACTTTCGTCTATATGATCTAAATTTAGCAAAATTTCTCTGAAAAATGATTCAAAGTGCATTCTTACACTTCTCAGTAGATGAATGGCGCTAAATAAATCCTCTTTCACAATAAAAATATAAATTAGAGAGGAAGGATTCAATCCATATTCAAATAATATTAAATATTCATCTTGCTGAATTTTATTTATTTTCTCTGTTGTTGAATTAGTGATTAATGTAATTAATTTTTCAATTCCAGAAATCCCTTTAGAAAAAATTTGGTCAATATTATCGGATTTGAATTGAGAATTTTGAATTAAATCCAATGAAAATAAGGTTTTATAATTTTGGTGGTTAATAATAAAAAGTTTATACAAATTTTCTCGCCAGGCGAATTCATAGAAAGGTGGAAAATTATAAACAGAAAAATACATCACTAAAAATCCAATAAACAGATCAAATACTCCCGTGAAATAGATAATCTCATTTATAATTTGAGGAAGTACTTGCAATCCTACAAATATCGCAAAAACTAATGCGAAAAGACTTATTATTGCTCCTAATAAAAAAAATTTAAGTTTCCTATGGATCCTTCCCACTGACTTTTGAATCAGAATCACTTGAAATCTTATTATATATAAACCATTTATAACAACAAAAAATATACTTCCAATAAATATTGGAGAACGTAAAGAGGGCAAAATAAAAAGAAATAAAACTGGTACAAAATTCAACACCATTAAAGTTTTTGCAAATTTCACATTAATAATAAAAGAAAATTCCTTACGAATGATGAAGCTTGAGAATATGATTGTAGAAAAAAAAGCTAAAGCCCAACCTGTTCTATAAACAATCTCATAAGTTAACTCATCTACAATAAAATTTCGTGCGATTTGAATAAATAACGGACCAAATACAATGAAAATGATGAAAGAACTAAATGCTAATAACACTTTATTGAGTGGAAGTTGCTCATCTTCAAGTTTCTTATATTGATAATAAAAATAAATTGTTAATTGAATACCCATTATAACTGGAACTAAATAAGCTAGAAACTGAATTTCTTTCCCATATTCAATTTGTATGAACATTTACTTTCTCATAAAATATTTCAAAATCAATCTCAAATTCAAATTATAATATTACAACGAAATATATAATCATTTAGATTAAATTTTGAAATTTTAAGATGTCTCTTATAAATATTTCAAAAAGACTTTCGACGTTTATTCCTGTTTTGGATGAACATTCGAAATACTTATATAAATTATTCTCTTTTGCGATACGTTGAGCTTCATTTTCAGTTATAACTATTTGTCCTTGAAGGTCTTGCTTTCCCCCGACCATTAAGATTAAGCTTGTATTATCATCTTGCTGTGAACCTTTCTTAAAAAACTCAATCCATCTACCTATTCTATTCAGTGATGCTTTATTACTTAAATCAAACATGAAAATTCCACCGGATGCCCCCTTAGAATATAAAGGTAGTAAGAAATTAAAATCATCTTCTCCACCGAAGTCCCAAATCTGTAAAACTATCCTTATTTTTTCTATAGTAATGTACTTTACAAATAATTCAGCACCCATAGTAAGTTTAATATCTTCTTCGAAATATCCAGTTAAATAACGACGTGCTAATGTGGTTTTTCCTACGCCGCTTTCTCCAAAAATACATATCTTATAAGCCATTTCTCCCATAGATATCTCCTATTCCTAAATTTAATTTAAAAATAAATGATATCAAATTAATAAATAAAGATTATTTAAGTTTTGTTTTTTTCACTAATTTCACCTTCAGAAACCAGTTATTAGATTTTTTTCGATTAAAATGTCATTCAAATATTTAAACTTAATTGTCAATATTAGTATTTTTTGGGAAATATTAGATTTATATTCAAAAAATATGAGTAGATAATAAATTTGATGTTGGTTTAGATTAACATGAAAAAAGAAAAAACCGAAATCTAAAAAATAAAATTATAATACATAGGAGAATAAACTTCATGCCTGAAAGTAGCATTATTTTAAACGATCTTAACAAGGTTTTTATACCTTGTCGAACGGTATTAGAGATGGAAGCACTAACATCCTTATTTTTAGAATATTATAGTTATGATCTGATCAAAGAGGTCCCCAAAAGTCAACCAACAAGCCAATCACTTAAAGAAATTTTTCGAATTTTAGAATGTACTCCTTTGGAGAGGATAATTGAATATTTTATTGAGGTAGTGGTGCGTAAACTCAAACCAATCGTGATGTATGCAAGGGATCATCAAGATCGATATAGAATGGGGAATGTAGCGGCTTACACTAAAACACGCGTGTGCCTTTATTTAGCACTCCATAGATTAAAGTTAAAATTTTTGATCATAAAACATTTCATGACTTCATTTAAAGAAAATAACTTTAAATTAAATTTACCGGAAAAACAGGAGGGTTTGGGAGCTCATGCATTTATGGCTACTTTCTATAAGGACTACATTCATAAAAATAAAATGAATCTAAAATTAATGCTTTCAACGAAAAGAGTTTCAGAGAGAGTTAATAAACTGATAGATCTTAAGGACATTGTAACTAACGAGGATATAATTTACGCAATAACTTTTAAAAAATTTCTAGATGATAAAAGTCGAATTAAATTCATCATGAGAGAAATAAAAGCTTCTTTATTCGTTTGTAAGGTAATGTTCGCACAAATGGATGTTTTTAATCCTTTTACTGTTGCAAAGGAAACAATGATTGATGCAGAAGAAATCATGTTGAGTCAAGACTTCATTCCAGTCCTCATACCCGCGATTTCAAATTGTTATTTGGGCAATAATCAAGATCAACTTGAAGATCTATTTCAAGCTTACGAATTTTTGATGAATAGAGTGTTAGAAGGAATTAATTATGCCATAGAAATAGCTTCAGGTGGTCAAATAATTCTTGAATTAGATGATACGATTTATAATTTAGGGAACATCTTCGATGTTTAAACTGAAATTAACCCTCCTCCTTTTTTTACTTGATATTTAAAATAACAATTGATATTTTAAGCAAAAAATATAGAATTATATAATTTTAATCCGAAATTTACTTCAATAATATAATTTAATTTGTTTATGTAAAATAAAAAAAATAAAAATCTATAGTGAAATGTAAAAATGTCAAGAAAAGTAGCTATTATAGGGATAGGTATCACTCCTTTTAGAGCAAGATATTTGGATAAAACGTATTTCGAACTCGCATACGATGCAACAAAACTTGCGTTGGAAGATGCGAACAATAATGGAGCGGAAATTACACATCATAATTTAGAATCTACGGTATATGGTATATATAATGAACTGTTTGAACGCCAGTTCATGCCAGATATCTTTATTAATTCGTATCTTGGGATGAATAATAAACCTGGAACGCGAATTGCGTCTGGGGGTGCCACTGGAGGTTATACCGTGAGAATGGCTTACTCAGAAGTAGCCTCAGGGCTATCGGATCTATGCCTTTGTCTTGGTGTGGAGAAATGTAATGATTGTTATGATGAGCAAACGGGAACTACTACTCCCGAAGTACTTAACGCCATTGCCTATAGTGCGGATATGACGTATATTGTATAGTAATTTTATTTACTATATGAGCGGAAGAATATCCGATGGGAAAATATAGTTTGGAACTCCCAAATATCCCCATTGATGGCAGCCTCATCATATGTTTCAATGGTAAACGCTCATTTTGAAGAATTTGGCAATCCAACTGAAGAACAAATGGCTCATGTGAGCGTGAAAAATCATGGAAACGCAATGTTAAATCCTAAATCGCAATCTCCGATGGAAATAACTGTGGAAGATGTGATGAATTCTCGGATAATTTGTTATCCTTTTAAAATGCTTGATTGCTGTCTATATTCAGAAGCTTCTGCGGCATTGATTCTAGCAAGCGAAGATAAAGTAAAAGAATTAAATATTGAAAATCCAATTTGGATAACTGGAGTTGGTGCTGCGAATACGGATTGTTTCATAGGAAACAGAGAAGATATGGGAAGGCTTTATTCAAACATTTATGCCGCAAAAGCAGCTTATAAAATGGCAGGACTCGAATATAATAAAATAAAAAACCAAATAGATTTAGCAGAATTACACGATGCATTTAGTGGACAAGAAGTCATTAGTTATGAAGAACTTGGATTCGTTCCTTTCGGTGAAGGAGGCTCTTGGATTGAAAAAACTTTTGAGAAACCAGGAGAGGGACCGTGGCGGGAAGGAGAACTTCCCTGTTGTCCTTCTGGAGGTCTAATAGGATGTGGTCATGCGGTAGGTGCCACGGGAATAATGAGTACTGGGGAAGCTGCATTACAATTAAGAGGAGACGCTGGAAAGCATCAAGTTTCGATTGAGAAAGGAAGGGCTATATCTCATTCAATTGGAGGTCCAGGAGCAGCATATGCTGCTATAATCGTAATGGCAAATAAGGAGGGGTTGAAATAATGGTAGAAAAATTCCAAGATCATCAAATCAGGGATGCTATAAAGATAAATTATAAATATACAATGGGAGGTCAATCCAAATTCTTTATCGAAGTAATGAAAAATAAAAAGTTATTCGGCACGAAATGTACCAAATGCGGAAAAACTTGGATGCCTCCGAGGACAAGCTGTTCAGATTGTTATGAGCCTACAGATTGGGTAGAACTTAATCAGACCGGAACGATAAATGTAAGTACAATAGTATGGTATACCACTTCTGCCTTTATCAAAGCAGTACCATATGGGATAGGGTTTATTAAACTGGACGGTGCTGAAACTGCATTACTTCAAGGGATATTTTCAGAAAATTTAGTCCCTTCTAAAATTAAAAAAGGCAAAAGAGTTAGAGCAGTTTTTAACAAGGAAAGAGAAGGTAAGATGACAGATTTTTTCTTTGTTCCAGAGGATGAGTATGAATCCTGGATATCAAAACCAGAATTTGAGGGAGGAGTATAAAAATGGGGAAAACAAAAGAGAGTTTAGAAAAGATCATTGAAAAATTGAATACGAACCCAAAAGCTCAAGCCGTATTTATCACTAACATAGCTGGGATAGATGTGAATTGGGAAATGTCTTTCCAATTTAATCTTGATGATGAGAATCCCTTTTATTTGGAAATAAAGAACCAAAAAGTTTATTTATCAGAAGGAACCAAACTCGATGCTGAAATCGTGATGACAGGTGATCCTAATGCAATTATGAGAATTTGTGAAGGAAAAGGAGATTTCACTCATGCTATATCACGTGAGCACATAACTGTTAATAAAGGAAAAGTGATGGATGTTATCAGACTTACTAGAGCAATTACCATTATTTTACACGCAAAATAACATACATTCATATTTTCATTTTTCTATTTTTTTTTAACCATTTCGTGCCAATTTGGTTAATTTTGTAAAAAAAAAATGCTACAATCCATATGGAAATTATTCGAGGACCCCCTCTACTAGCACAATTATTCTTTATGTTTTTCCTTGCATATTCCCCTATTTCTATAAAAAAATATGCTAACTATAAAAATAATGAACGAGTAATTAAATATTAAAAACTCAAATTTGAATTTTTAAAAAGTTGAAAAAAAATGGTTGATAAATTTTGGTTGAAATCATATGATGATCATGTTAAACCAAATCTACAATATCCAATTGAAGATCTCGGAACGATTTTAACAAAGAACATGAAAGAATTTCCGGAAAAGATTGGAATCTATTTTATGGATGCGGCTTTTACCTATAAAGAAGTATTAGAGTATTCTCAGAAATTCGCTACTTTTTTACAGAAAAATGGCATTGCTAAAGGCGATGTGGTTACAATATGCCTTCCTAATACACCTCAATATTTATTTGCAGTATACGGAACCTATATGGCAGGAGCGACCGTTTCTGGATGCTCTCCGCTGTTAAGCCCTCCAGAAATCATGTATCAATTAGAGGACTCCGGATCAAAGGCAATTGTTACGATGGATGTGATCTATGAAAAAGTATTATCGAAATTTTTAGATAAATTACCAAATCTGCAATTAATTGTCCCAACTAATATCTCTGAATTCATGGGTTTTGGTGGATTTAAAGTATTTATGGGTAAATTAATCAAAAAAATTCCGAAAGGAAAAATGGATCCATGGCCGGGAAAAACAGTAGTTCCTTTTAAAGAGGCATTAAAGACTGAAATTGACATCAAAAAAGTAAACATCAATATTAAAGAAGATGCTGCATTGATTCAATACACTGGTGGAACAACTGGACGACCTAAAGGAACAATTATAACCCACTCGAATTTGCTAGCAAACTTAACGCAATTTGATGCATGGCTTGGTAGAGAACATGGCAAGGAAGTATTACTTTCAGCATTTCCATTCTTCCACATCGCAGGATATTTGATAGGTCTTTTCCTTCCCTTTATTTCTGGAACGCAAACCTTAATTGCAAACCCAAGGGATACAGATCACATCATTGCAGAAATTATTGATAAGAGACCCTCGAGTTTTGGAAATGTACCCACATTATTTATAATGATACAAAACAATCCTAAAGCCCTTGAAATTCCAGAAGAAATATTGGATAATATCACTTTATATGTAAGTGGCGCAGCTCCATTTCCGCCCGAGGCAATAAGAGAATTTGAAAAACTATTTCACACAGAAAATAAATTTGTAGAAGTTTATGGAATGACAGAAACTTCACCTCTAGCTACCGCTAACCCTGCTTTTGGTAAAAAAAAGATAGGATCTGTTGGTTTACCTCTGCCTGATACTGAGGTTAAAATTATTGATATTGATACAGGAAAAGAATTAGGAATCGGGGAACCAGGTGAAATTTTAATTAGAGGTCCTCAAGTAACAAGAGGATATCATAACAAACCTGAAGAATCTAAAGCAGCATTTGACAGTGAAGGGTATTTCCATACTGGTGATGTTGGTGTATTTGATGAAGATGGATATTTAAAGATTGTCGACAGGACTAAAGACATGCTTATAGTTAGCGGATTTAAAGTTTATAGTGTTCATGTAGAAGAAATAATGACAAAACATCCAGATGTTGCAATTTTAGCAATAATTGGGGTCCCAAATCCAGATAGACCTGGTGCTGAAATTGTTAAAGCAGTTGTCCAATTAAAGGAAGGAGTGGCAGAAGATGATGCAGTTAAAGCAAGCATA
>Ga0307419_10000513_pt1 | contig 19595 bp, 17 predicted proteins | sample SalMarWE160230MG_2_FD_202512 | JGI IMG/M metagenome (GOLD analysis project Ga0307419, IMG submission 202512) | Salt marsh sediment microbial communities from the Plum Island Ecosystem LTER, Massachusetts, United States - WE1602-30 | ecosystem: Environmental > Aquatic > Marine > Intertidal zone... | reverse complement strand
CCACCCCCGCAATACCAACCCCATTATTAATATTAGCGGCGATAATCCCGGCGACGTGGGTACCATGTCCATAAATGTCATCCGGCGTAGGGCTATCAGTTAAGTTGACTTCAGCTACGACTTTGTTACCAAGGTCTTCATGGTTCCGATCAATGCCGGTATCAAGCACCGCCACTAGAGTTTCCGGGCTCCCTTTGGTAATCTGCCACAAGTCCGACAAATGAAGTCTGGCAAGCGCCCATTGTCTTTCAATATCCGGATCATTTGTAGCCAGAAGCTCCGGTGTAACACTGCGCGTAAATAGCGGAAGGGCATTATTTGCCGTTGGATTCTCTTCTTCCCATTGCTCACCTGAAGCGGTGTTAATGGGGATAGACGCAGTTTGCTCCAATATATGAACGCTGTTGCCAGGAGCTAGAACGTGTGCGGTTGTTCCCTGTGAGATTGCTAGAAGACTGGCGATTATCAGTATGGGTAATATAGATTTTAGTGCCTTCATCTTATTATATCTATCACAGCCTCAGCCTTATAGGAATGGGGCAATAGTCACAAAAGGGTAGTCATTTAGTAAGATACGTTAGTCATAGGTAATTTGAGTGACCTTGACAGTTGTCATAATAAGAGTAATAATTTAGAGTTAGTACTTTATACCCATTACTATAGGGGGGTCGATGCCTCTGGGTTGATAGTGATGAGGTAATCTAAATGTCAGGTGAGTGAAGTGAAGAAAGCATTGTTCACAATAATAGCATTGATTCTGGCGCTGGGTCTGGCTTTGCCGATGGGGACGCCGGCAGCGGCAGTCTCTACAATACCGCATCTAGAGGTTGACAAGAGTGTATCTTCCCCTTATGTCGTTGTGGGTGAACCAGTTACGGTCACCCTTACACTTACCGGCGCTGGTGTCCCGATAGGTGAGCGACGTCCTCTGGATGTGATACTTATTATTGACCGCTCGGGGAGCATGGCCTGGGATGATCCGACACGATTAAGCCAGGCTAAAGACGCAGCTAAAGATTTTATCGATTATCTGGCAAGCCATCCACCTGCTGCGCCAGACTATGACCGGGTGGGCCTGGTTTCCTTTACCAACTCCGCTACCTTGAATAAAGAATTAACCGATGACTTTGCAAGCGTGAAAGTCGCGATTGACACCCTGTATGCCTCTGCTGCCACAAATATTGGTGCCGCCATTCATACGGCCAATGGTGAATTTGACGCTAATGACAGGACTGATGCCCTGCAGGCGGAGATTTTGCTCACCGATGGTCTTCCGAACAAACCGAGTGGTCCGGGCGATGGCTTCTGGGAACCGGATGCCGCCTACGCCCGGACTGAAGCCCAGGCGGCTCACGATGCCGACATTATCCTCTATACCATTGGCTTAGGCGAAGATATCTCCCACTACTTCCTTGACGACTACCCGGCGAGTGGGCACGATTATAATTCTGGAGACCCGGCGGAGCCATACGACTATGACGGTCTGGCCTATATTGGCGGTGGGGAGTTCTACTACGCCCCCGATGGCGATGACTTGCAGGCTATTTTTGTTGCACTGGCTGGTGAGCTCATCACTATTGCTGGTCAGAATGTAGTCTTAACTGAGGTTTTACCCGATGGGGTCAACTACGTACCGGGAAGCATTGTTCCTCCCCCAGACTCAATTGATGGGCAGACTCTAATCTGGAACCTGGGCACTATCAATATTGGTGAGACCGTTACCGCAACCTTCGATGTAACCTTTGACGAACCTGGTTATCAGCAAGTAGACGACCCGGCCACAAACGTAGCCTATGACGATTATCTAGGTGACCCCCAAACAAAACCCTTTACTGATCCGTACATAACGGTCAATCCCCCGGATAACACCGCCCCGGTGGCGATGGACAACACAGTCGCTACCGATGAAGACACTACCTACACCTTTAGCTCCGGTGATTTCACCTTCACCGATGTCGAGAGCGACAGCCTCACCAAGGTAGAGATAACCACCCTCCCGGACAAGGGGGTTCTAAAGCTATCCGGCGTGGATGTTACCGCTCTGGATCAGATTGCTGTGGGTGATATCGCCAATCTTACCTATGATCCCGTGGCCGATGAGAACGGTACCCCCTATACCACCTTCACCTTCAAGGTTGAGGCTGGTGCAGGTTCCTGGAGCGCGGCTGTGGCCACCATGACCATCAACGTCAACGCGGTCAACGATGCCCCGGTGGCTGATGACCAGTCGGTCACTACTAATGAGGACACGGCAAAGGCAATAACCCTCACTGCCACCGATGCCGATGGTGATCCTCTGACCTATTCTATAGTAGCACCGCCATCTAACGGGGATTTGACTGGGCTACCACCTGATGTTACTTACACACCGGATGCCGACTATAACGGCCCTGACAGCTTTACCTTCAAGGCCAACGACGGAACGTATGACTCTAATACCGCCACCGTCTCCATCACGGTGGACCCGGTTAACGATGCCCCGGTGGCCAACGATGACAGCGCCACGGTTGCTGAAGGCGGGACTGTTACGGTGGTCAACGGCACAGATAACAGCGTTTTAGACAATGATACTGATGCCGAGGGCGACACACTGACGGCTATCCTGGTTAACGACGTCACCAACGGAATGCTGACGCTGAACAGTGATGGCACCTTCAGCTACACCCACGACGGCAGCGAAACGACAAGCGATAGCTTCACCTACAAGGCTAACGATGGGGAGTATGACTCCAATATAGCTACGGTGAGTATAACCATCACTGGGGTTAATGATGCCCCGGTAGCCAACGATGACACTGCCACGGTTGCTGAAGGCGGGACTGTTACGGTGCTGGATACCGCAGCAACCAGTGTTTTAGACAATGATACTGATGCCGAGGGCGACACACTGACGGCTATCCTGGTTAACGACGTCACCAACGGAATGCTGACGCTGAACAGTGATGGCACCTTCAGCTACACCCATGATGGGAGTGAAACGACAAGCGATAGCTTCACCTACAAGGCCAACGATGGGGAGTATGACTCCAATACCGCCACCGTCTCCATCACGGTGGACCCGGTCAACGATGCCCCGGTAGCTGATGACCAGTCGGTGACCACCGCTGAAGATACACCCAAGGTTATCACGTTAAGCGGGTCAGATGTCGAAACCGTTGAGCTGACATTCTCCATTGAAAACCAGCCAGGCCATGGCTCTCTAGGCTCCATCACCGACAACTCCGGCACGTCGGGTACGCCTAACACTGACACGGCGAGTGTCACCTACACCCCTGACGCCAACTATAACGGCTCCGACAGCTTTACCTTCAAGGTCAACGACGGAACAGATAACTCTAATACCGCTACCGTCTCCATCACCGTTTCGGCTATGCGTCGAGGTGGAGGTGGTGGTAGTAGTGCAGGTACTCTGTATTTTACCGTGGACTTTCAAGGTAAAATCACCAAGGAGCCAATGTCAAGTGCCGGGAGACTTTTGAATCCTCTTGAAGCCCCAAGTCCTGATGGTATGCATCTACTGGAGATGGCAAAGGGCACCAAGACAGTCGATGACCAAGGGAAGATTGTTAAGCTGATAGAGATCAGGGAGGCAGAAGCACCGTCTCTGACAGCCAACACTGTGATAGTCGGCAATGCTTATGACTTTCAACCATCCGACATCACTTTTAGCCAACCAATTAGGCTCACCCTGGGTTATGATAACTTGCCCGAGGATGTTGCCTCTATTGCCTTAGCCTACTATACGGCCACGACAGGCTGGACAGAGCTTAAGCCTGAAGGTGGTGTTGTAGCGGGGGAGGGTAAACTCACTGCGCCAGTGGACCACTTCACTATATTTGCTATCTTAGCGGAACTTACTCCTCCACCGCCACCACCGTCTTCACCACCCCCGGCCCCGGCTGCCTTTGAAGTGGATAACCTCCAGATTACACCGTCGCAATCTAGGACATGGGAACCAGTAACATTTGTCGTAAAGACTGGAGAAGAAGTCACTATCAGTGCATACGTAACCAACTACGGCGGCCAGGAAGGTAAATATACCGCTATTCTCAAGGTAAATGGGGTAACACAAGCTACCAAAGAAATAATACTTGGTTCTGGGCAAGGTCAACAGATAAGCTTCACTCTTGCTGAGAATGAGCCCGGTCTATATACAGTAGAAATTGGTGGCTTAAGTGGTGAATTTGTGACCTCAGTGTGGGCCAACTGGTGGCTTATGGGAGGGATTCTTGCTGGTCTTATATTGATTGGCTGGCTTGCCTGGTACTACGGGTATTATAGAAGAAGACAATAAGGGATGTGACTTAACGGGTACTGAACGTAACCGATGGTGATCCGATTCACCTAGTGGATCCTGATGCTTCTCAGTATGGCTTTCTTAATAATCTGCCTGAAAGCCAGTGTTGCTGCATTAGGATTAATCGGGCTACCATCTGGTGACCTGCCCCCAATAGTGATACCACTTGTTGCGTATAGGTGGAAGACAGAAGGCTAGGTTTTCTTGGAAGCATAATTGATGAGGTCACAGAAGCTTGTTTTGTCACCTAATTGAACAAAATGACGTAAAGTGTTCTTACTCTTAAATCATTACTACCCTCCAATCACCAGCTTCAAATAAAACATATTTCTCAACAATCATCATCCTCAAAAACAGCACGTAGTGTATTAATAAAATATTCATTTTATTTACGTTTTTTTATCAACGCGACAAAATCATGCTGACAAATAAAAATATTGGAGGTCAGCATGGTCACCAAGAAGTCAACAACTAAAGAAAAAGCCTCGAAACCAGAAGAACCCCAGACTCAAAAAACTCCACCTACTGAAACACCACCCACACCGCAGAAAGAGTCAACCACCATTTCAAAGCCTGATGAGCTAACCCCTACCTCAACCTCTAAACTCGAACCTGAACCCCCACCAACTCTGACTTTAAAATATCTCTACCAGGAAATCCAGGCTCTCCGATGAGTTTGTGATAAAGAATATGAATCCCGATAAGTTCAAGAAGCTTCAATCAGACCTTGATAAGAAAGAGACCCGTTAGAGTGGAGAGGGGGATAAAGGGGGTGAGGTTGATAAAAAATTTAGGGGTAAAACCCGAACGGGCGCAAGCCTTGATGCGCTAGAAATTCTACTGGCGCTGGGCTATAATAAAGCGTGGGCAAAGCCGAATTAAAAACCTCGGTAACAGCCAGCGTTGAGGCGCAACGCCGCGAACTCCGCAATTTAAGCCTTAAAATCCACGCTAACCCCGAACTTGGCTTCAAGGAGGTCAAGGCAGCCGCCTGGCTAACCCGGTACCTGGAGAAAAACGGCTTTACCGTAGAGCGGGGCACCTGCGAGCTGGAAACCGCTTTCCGGGGAAGCTACGGGGAGGGAAAACCGGCTATTGCCCTGGTGGTGGAGTATGACGCCCTGCCCCAACTGGGACACGCCTGCGGGCATAACCTGATTGCCGGCGGCTCCGTTGGCGCCGCCGTCGCCGCTAAAGCGGCTATCGACCGCTTTGGCGGGAGCATTCAGGTTATCGGCACCCCGGCTGAGGAGCTTTACGGGGGCAAGGTGATAATGGTGAAGCGGGGGGCTTTTAATAATCTCGATGCGGCCATGATGGTGCACCCCGGCGCGCATAACGCCGCTTTTACCCAGGCTCTGGCCTGCCTCGCCCTGGAGGTGGAGTTTTTCGGCAAGGCGGCGCACGCCGCCGGCCACCCCGAAGCCGGCATCAACGCCCTGGAAGCCATGCTCCTGTCCTTTACCGCCATTAACTCACTGAGGCAGCACATTAAAGACAAGGCGCGCATCCACGGCATTATCACCGACGGCGGGGAGGCGGCCAACGTGGTGCCAGACCACAGCGCCGGCAACTTTCTGGTACGCGCCGAGGATGATGCCTATCTGGACGAGCTAAAAGAAAGGGTACTGGACTGCTTCGTTGCCGGTGCCACCGCTACCGGCGCCCGCCTGGAATACCGCTGGGGGGAGACACGCTACGCACCGATGCGTAATAACCCGACCCTGGCCAAACTATTCAGGCAGAATATGCAGTCTCTGGGACGCCGTACACCGCTCTCCGCCCCGGGCAGGTCATTAGGCAGCACCGATATGGGCAATGTCAGCCAGGTCGTGCCCGGCATTCACCCCGGCGTCGCCATAGTTGCGCCGGGAGTGAGCCACCACTCCCCGGAGTTTGCCCTGGCGGCGACTTCTGAAGCCGGCATTGAGGGGATGCTCGATGCCGCCAAAGCCATGGCGATGACCATAGTTGACCTGGTATCCAGCCCGGAAACGGTGGCCCAGGTTAAACGGGAGTTCGGTAAGAAAAATGGTTAAGGTCGGCATTCCCAGAGCCCTGCTTTACTATCAGTATTACCCTATGTGGAAGACCTTCTTCGAGGGGCTGGGGGCGGAGGTGGTAATATCGCCGCCGACCACCCAGGCGACGCTGGCCGCCGGTTCATCGCGGGTGGTGGCCGATACCTGCCTGCCGGTAAAGGTCTTCTGCGGGCACGTGCTGGCCCTGGTAGATAAGTGCGACTATATTTTTATTCCCGCTTTGCGCAGCGTCAAAAGCAAGATTTATAACTGCTCCAAGTTTCTCGGCCTGCCCGATATGACCCGGGCCGTTATCCCCGAATGCCCTCCCATCCTGGACATAGATATAGATATCAATAAGGGGAAGCGCCGGCTTTACCAGTATATTTACGAACTGGGGCGGCACCTCAGCCGGAACCCGCTAAGAGTGAGAAAAGCGGCGCTGGCGGCCTGGGGGGCCCACCGGGAATATAAAGAGCTGATGATTAACCAGAGCCTGACCCCGCCACAGGCGATAGCCCGAATATCGGATGCGGAAACGCCTCCCCCCAGCCCGGATCAGCCGGCTATTGCACTGGTAGGACACCCCTACCTGCTCTACGACGAGCTGATAAACCACCGCCTCATCCACCGCCTGGAGCAAGCCGGCTACCGGGTGCTGACGCCGGAGATGTTAACACCAGAGCAGCTGGAAACGGCCATAACCAGGCTGACCGGCCAGCCCTACTGGACATACGAGGAAGAGGTGGTGGGGAGCGGGGGGCATTACCTGGAAAGCGGGGTGGATGGGGCTATAGGGATGATAGCTTTCGGCTGCGGGCCCGATTCACTGATGATGGATATGGTACAGCGGCAGGCCATAAAGCTGGGAACAACGCCGTTCATGAGCCTGACTCTGGAAGAGCATACCGCCGAAGCCGGCGTAGCTACCCGCCTGGAAGCTTTCCTGGATATGATACAGAGAAGAAAGCGGATAGAGGCTAAACTATGCGTATAGGCGTGCCCCATATGGGCAATCTCTATATACCGCTCAAAGCCCTGCTGGAGAGACTGGATCTTGATTTTGTTATACCGCCGGTCAATAACCAGCGTACCCTTTCGCTGGGGGTAAGGTACTCGCCGGAAGGGATGTGCATCCCCTTTAAGCTGACCCTGGGCAACCTGATTGAAGCCGCTGAAGCCGGCGCCGATACCCTGCTAATGCCCGCCGGCTCCGGTATCTGCCGGCTGGGCTACTACGCCAAGACGCAGGAGCAGGTGCTCCACAGCCTGGGTTATAATGCCGAGATAGTCTCCGTTGGGGTCTCCCAGCGCAAACTGCTCGGCCTGCTGGAAGTAATCAAGCGCTTGTCAAACAACGCTCCCTGGTCTAAGATTATCTCAGCCTTCCGCTTCGGGCTGGCCAAGTTGAACGCCCTGGACACTATAGAACGGGCGGTGCAGAAGGTAAGACCGATAGAGCGGGTAAAGGGAACGGCCAACCAGCTATTCGCCCAGGCGGTAATGGCTACCGAGCAGGCCGACGACTACCAGAGCCTGAAGCGGGTGAAAACAGACTATCTGGAACAGCTGAGCCTGGTAGAGAGGGATGAGAACGCCGAGCCGCTGGTGGTGGGCATAATCGGTGAGTTTTTTGTACTGCTGGAGCCTTTCTCCAACCTGGACGTGGAGAAGGAGTTGGGAAAGCTGGGAGTGGAGGTAAGGAGGAACCTGTTTACCTCGGAGTGGACCAAATTCAGCCTGTTCTTAAACCCGCTGGGGGTGAACGAGAAAGACCGGCTCCACAAGGCGGCTATGCCCTATCTAAAGAGGGATATCGGCGGCGAGGGCTGGGAATCGGTGGGGGAGAAGGTGCTCCACGCCAAAGACTATGACGGGCTGGTACACCTGGCGCCGTTTACCTGCATGCCGGAGATAGTAGCCCAGAATATAATGCCATCGACCAAGGAGAATATACCGGTGCTGACCATACTCTGTGATGAGCAGCTGGGCAAGCCGGGCATGCTGACCAGGCTGGAAGCCTTCGTCGACCTGCTCAAGCACCGCCGGCGGGCCAAAGTAAAGGTTTAGAGAGATTAACGGGAATTAGAGGGGCGAAGCCCAAAATAGGGAGTTCTAGAGGGATTTTTAGAGTGTGTTTTGCTTCCCACCCTCCCACCCTATAGAGGTTAGACCTCTATTAATTCCTTAAAACAGGGGGAAAGTAATATCTCCCCCGATGTGGGGCGGGGGGATAAGGAGGGGCTAGTCTCTCTCCCCCTCGGGGATGGGGGAAAGAGAGTTTAAAAGGGCGAAGCCCGTTTCCATAAAAGGGCGGTGGGCGGGAAAAGATATAAAATGGGGTGGGGTGTTGAAACAAACAAAGGAGAGCACATGGAAGCCTATCTGGGCATAGACGTCGGCTCGGTGACCACTAAGTTCGCCGTGCTGGACGATAGCGATAAGCTGGTCTTCCACCTCTACCTGCCCACGCAGGGCAAGCCCATAGAGATGGTTCAGGAGGGCTTAAAAGAGGCCAGGAAACAGCTGCCCAAAGATATTAATATCTGCGGGGTGGCTACCACCGGCAGCGCCCGCTACCTGGCCGGGGTTATCGTCGGGGCCGACCTGGTAAAAAACGAGATTACCAGCCACGCCGTGGGCGCCCTGCACTACTTCCCCCGGGCCCAGACCGTTATTGAAATCGGGGGGCAGGACAGCAAGATTATTATCATCAGGGACGGGATAGTAACCGACTTCGGCATGAACACCGTCTGCGCCGCCGGCACCGGCAGCTTCCTCGACCACCAGGCGCTGCGCCTGAATATGAACATCGAGCAGTTCAGCCAGCGCTCCCTGGAGAGCAACACGCCGGTGCGCATCGCCGGGAGGTGCACCGTCTTTGCCGAATCGGATATGATACACAAACAGCAGATGGGGCACCGCACCGAGGATATTCTCTACGGCCTCTGCCAGGCGCTGGTGCGCAACTACCTGAACAATGTGGGGCTGGGTAAAGATATCCAGCCGCCGGTGATATTCCAGGGCGGGGTTGCCTTCAACCAGGGCATAATCAAGGCACTGCGGGAAGAGCTTGATACCGAGGTAATTGTCGCCCCCCACCACGAGGTGATGGGGGCTATAGGTGCCGCCCTGCTGGTGCACGAGGAGATGAGCGCCGGTAAACAGAAAAGCCAGTTTAAGGGGTTCGGCATAAGCGATATTAAATACCGCACCTCTTCGTTTGAATGTAAATCCTGCCCCAACCTGTGCGAGATAGCCCAGCTTTCCCTCAACGGGAAGGTCCTGGCCCGTTGGGGAGGCCGCTGTGACATATGGGAGAGAGCCGAGTAGCTGATAATTATGAGTGAGCAAAAGATGATAATTGCCGTTGATGCCGCCGGCGGCGAGCACGCCCCAAGGGAAATAGTCAAAGGGGCCATAAAAGCGGCCCAGGAGTATGATGTTAACATTGTCCTGGTGGGCAATAAGTCAATACTGCACATGCTGGCCGGCCACTACATGAATAAACTGAACATTAAAATCATCGACGCCCCGGAGATTATTAGCTACAATGAGCCCCCGCTGAAGGCGGTCAGGAGCAAGCCGAACTCCCCGATAGTAGTCAGTATTAACCTGCTGCGGGACGGCGCCGCCTCCGCCTTCGTTTCCGCCGGCAACACCGGCGCCGTGCTATGCGCCGGCCTGCTCAACCTGGGTAAGATAAAGGGCATCGACCGCCCCGCCCTGAGCAGTTTTCTTAATATCAGCCCTCCTATTCCCGCTCTGCTTATTGATGCCGGTGCCAACGCCAATTGCCGCCCCCACAACCTGGCCCAGTTCGCCCAGATGGGCAGTGTCTATACCAAACATATTCTCGACATCAGCGCCCCGACCATCGGCCTGCTCAACAACGGCGAAGAGGAAATCAAGGGTAACCGCCTGGCCCAGGAAACCCACAAGCTGCTTAAAAAGCTCAACGGCCTGAATTTCATCGGCAATATAGAGGGCCAGGATATAATGAAAGGAAAAGCCAACGTTATCGTTACCGACGGCTTCACCGGCAACATAGTGCTCAAGACCATCGAGGGAATGGGGGACACCCTTGCCAATGTGGCGCGACAAGCCGGTCAGATTTTCTCCACTGCTTATCATTTACGCGGACGAGAGTTACTCCGGGATATAGGCCTGGGCTCCCTGGTTAAAAGGGTAGACTATACCGAATACGGCGGGGCCTATCTCATGGGGGTAAACGGAAATATTATCGTCTCCCACGGCCGCAGCCAGGCCAAGACGATAAAAAATGCTATCGGCCTGGCTAAACAGACGGTGGAACGGGACATCTGCCGAATAATTAAGGAGGAAAGTTATGAGCAAACCAATTGAAGTGGATGACGCAAGTTTTGAGCAAAAAGTGCTCCAATCAAAGATACCAGTACTGGTAGACTTCTGGGCGCCCTGGTGCCGACCCTGCCTCATGGCGGCGCCGGTGCTGGAAGAGCTGGCCAAGGAGTACGCCGACAAGATAACCTTTACCAAGCTGGATGTGGACCAGAACGCCCAGATCGCCGCCAAGTACAATATAATGGCTATCCCCAACCTCATTATCTTCAAAGAGGGCAAGCCGGCATCGCAAATCGTGGGCTATAAGCCCAAAGAAGAGCTGAAAAAAGACCTGGATGCCGTCTTGAAATAAAGCGATGACCGCTAAAGTGAAAAAAGAATACGATGTAATCATAATCGGTGGTGGGCCGGCCGGGCTCAGTGCCGGCATCTACACTTCAAGAGCCGGGCTTAACAGCCTGCTCATTGAGAGGGGAGTGGTGGGCGGCCTGATTGCCGATGCCGAGATGGTGGAAAACTACGCCGGTTTTGCCGAAGGCGTTTCCGGCGTCGAGCTGGGGCAGCTGATGCAGCAGCAAGCGGTTAAATACGGGCTGAACACCACCATCGCCGAGGTTACCGGCCTCGAGCTCAAAAAAGATAAGAAGGTGGTCAAGACCACCAAGGGCGATTTCACCACCAAAGCCGTGATTATCGCCAGCGGCTTGGAGCGGGGCAAGCTGGGCGCACCGGGGGAGAGAGAGTTTACCGGAAAGGGGGTATCTTACTGCGCCACCTGCGACGCTCCCTTCTTTAAGCAAAAGCCGGTAGCCGTGGTTGGGGGCGGCGATGTCGCCATTACCGAAGCTCTACACCTGGCAAAATTTTCGTCAAAGGTTATATTGATACACCGCCGTGACCGGCTCCGCGCCACCCGCATCCTGGAGGAGAGGGCGCGGGCGGAACCTAAAATAGAGTTCCTCTGGGATACGGTGGTAGAGAAAATTGAGGGTGAAGATGTGGTTAAGCATCTGAACCTGCGCCAGGTGAAGACGGGCAAGAAGTCTACCCTAAATGTAACCGGCGTCTTTATCGCTACCGGCTTTAAACCCAACACCGGCTACCTTAAAGGCTTTTTACCCCTCGACAAAGCCGGTTTTATCAAAACCAACGACAGGATGGAAACTAAAATACCGGGCGTTTTCGCTACCGGCGATATCCGCTTAAACTCCGCCCGCCAGGCGATAACCGCCGCCGGAGACGGCGCCACCGCCGCCATAAATGCCGAAAAATTCCTCTCGTAATAGCCTAGCGCTCAGCCATCAACTAAAGTATAATAAGTAAGGTTAATAAGTAAGGTGAAATTATGAAGGTTATTTTCCTACAAGACGTCCCTCAGGTAGCTCAAGCCGGCCAGATAAAAGAGGTAGCCGACGGCTACGCCCGGAACTATCTTATACCCCGGAAACTGGCCGCCCTGGCCCAGTCCCAGGCGGTAAGCCAGGTGGAAAGCAAGGTTAAAAAGCTGGAAATCCGCCTTACCGCCGAAATGCAGGAGGTGGCCAGCCAGATAGAAGGGAAGGAGATCAGCCTCAAGGCTAAAGCCGGTGCCAAAGACAAGCTTTACGGCTCCATCACCAGCGCCGATATTGCCGCCCAACTGCAGAGTGCCACCGGGCTTGAAATCGACAAGAGAAAGATAGAACTGGAGGAGCCTATCCGCCAACTGGGTAGCTATGAGATAACCCTTAAACTGGGTAAGGCTATCGCCCCGAAAATAAAGGTTACCGTAACCGAGGAAGAGGCGGAAGAGAAGCCTGTCAAGAAAGAGAAGAAGGCTGCCAAGAAGAAGGAGGCACCCAAGACAGAAAAGAAGCCACCCAAGAAAGAGAAGAAAGCCCCTGAGAAAAAAGAGAAGGCAGCCGAAACCAAGAAAAAGCCCACCAAGGCAGCTGAGAAAAAGACCACCAAGAAGACAGCCAAGGAACCTGAGGCGGTGAAGAAGACCAAGAAAGCCGCCAAGGCCACCAAGAAAGAAGCTAAGGTTAAAAAGGAAGAGAAGACGGAATGAATGGCGACAAATCGCCGCCGCATGATAATGATGCCGAAGAAGCCGTAATCGGCTCACTGCTGATTGACGGGTCGTCCATCCACAAGGTTGCCACCATACTCCAGCCGACAGACTTCCACAACGAGCGCAGCTCGCTGATATACGAGGCGTGCCTGTCGCTATATGAGCGTGATGACGCTATAGACCAGATTACCGTGGCCCAGGAGCTCGACCGGAAGGGTAAGCTCGAGAGCTGCGGCGGCGCGGCCAACCTGAGCCACTTAATCGCCAATTGCCCCACCTCGCTTGAGATAGAGCACTACGCCCAGATTGTCTATCGCCTCTCTATAATGCGCCGCTTGATTGCCGCCGGGGACCAGATTGCCAACATCGGTTACCGGGCCGACCCTGATACCGACCGTAACCTCAACGATGCCGAGGACGTCCTGTTCCGGCTGCGCCACGGGCAGAGCCGGCGGGACCTGACCCATATCCGCCAGGTGCTGGACCGGTATTTTGAGACCACCGCCGAAGCCGAAGGCGAAGCCAGAGAAGCTATTCCATATGTGCTTTCCGGTTACGCCGGTCTGGACGAATTTCTGGGCGGTTTTCAGCGCTCCGACCTTATTATCGTCGGCGGGCGTCCCAGCATGGGTAAGACCAGCCTGGCCCTGAGCCTAGCCCGAAATGCCGCCGTGGAGCAGGGAGCCTGCGTGGCCCTGTTCAGCCTGGAGATGGCCCGGGAGCCGCTGGTGCTGCGCCTGCTGGCCAGTGAAGCCGAAGTTGACTCGCGGCAGGTTCGCCTGGGGCATCACACCGAAGAGCAGGAACAGCGGATTATGGATGCCATCGGCCGGCTCTCCGAAGCCTCGATTTATATTGATGATACCCCCCAATTGCGGGTGGTGGAGATGAGAAGTAAAACCCGCCGCCTCTTCTACGAGCGCGGCGTCGACCTGATTATCGTTGATTATTTGCAGTTGATGCAGGGGGACAGAAGGTCAGATAACCGCGTCCAGGAGGTCAGTGAAATCTCCCGCGCCCTCAAAGGGCTTGCCCGTGAGATGAATGCGCCGGTGCTGGCGGTATCACAGCTAAGCCGCGCCCCGGAGGGGCGGGCCTCGCACGAACCCCAGCTTTCCGACCTGCGTGAAAGCGGCAGTATAGAACAGGATGCCGATGTCGTCATCTTTGTCTACCGGGATGAATACTACTACACCAGCAAAGATGATTGGGAGCGAGAGCACCCCGGTGAAAGCTACCCGCCGCCGGCTGATATCATCATCGCCAAACACCGCAACGGCCCCACCGGAGTAGTCAAGCTGCTGTTCAAACCGAGGATGGCCAAGTTCGAGAATATTCCTAACCAAGAGCCAAGCCTGTTATAAAACCTTATACCGGTCAAATTTACTATGGAGCAATTTAAGGGTTTCCCGTCTAAAATGAAATTTACCGCCGTACCTGACTTTTTCCTGAGCAAGGTGCTGCCTCAAATGAGCGATATGGCCGAATTAAAAACAACCCTGCATATCTTCCAGGCGCTCTACCACAAGCGGGGTTACCCCCGCTTTGCCACCTATAAAGAGCTGGCCGGCAACAAAAGCCTGATGAGCAGTCTTAAAGGGGATACCCAACCGGCCGATAAGGCGCTGCGCCGCGCCCTGGAAATGGCGGCCGAACGGGGCACCATACTTCACCTGACATTGGACAGGGACGGTGCGCTCGAGGATATCTACTTCCTCAACACCGAGGCGGACAGGCAGGTTATAGCCAGGATTCAAAAGGGCGAACTAAGTTTAAGCGGGCTTAAAGCCAGGGAGCCGGCCTACGTTGACGCCGGGGAGCCGCCCGATATATTCACCCTTTATGAGCAGAATATAGGCATACTCGGTCAAATTGCCTCTGAACAGCTAATTGACCTCGAAAACCTGTACCCCGCCGATTGGATTAGAGATGCTTTTAAAGAAGCAGTCTCACATAACAAGCGGAGCATCAGTTACATCGCCAAGATTTTAGAAAACTGGTCAGCCGAAGGTAAGAGTGATGGAACACATCGGGGAGATTCTAAAAAGACAGACCGGGACAAATACATCAAAGGCAAGTACGGACACATGGTCCGGCGCTGAAGAAATAGAAGAGGCACCGGCAGGCTCAACCTGCCCCGTCTGCAAGGGAGCTGGCTTTGTCCACCCGCGGCTGTCATCGGGCAAGCCGGACTACAGCCGAACCGTGCCCTGCAGCTGCACACTGCGGGAACGGGAAAAGGAGCGGCATAGCCGCCTGCGTGAATACAGCGGCCTGGAAGCAAAACTGCTACAGGACATGACCTTTGATAATTTCGACTGGAAGCGGGGCAACCTGCCGCCGGAGCAGCGCGATAACCTGAAGCATGCCTTTGATACTGCGCTTGATTTCGCCAAATCACCCGAAAACTGGCTGGTGTTTATGGGCGTCATCGGCTGCGGTAAAACCCACCTGGCGGCGGCTATCGCCAACTACCGCCTCAAAGAGGGCCAACCGGTCAAGTTCGTGGTGGTGCCCGATTTCCTCGACCACCTGCGCTCTACCTTCAGTCCGGAGAGCCCGGTGACCTACGACCAGCTCTTCGAAGAGGTCAAGAACACCCCCCTGCTCATCCTGGACGACTTCGGCGAGCAGTCAACCACCCCCTGGGCGGAGGAAAAACTCTACCAGATTATCAACTACCGCTATAATGCCCGGCTGGCCACCGTCATTACCACCTGTCTGGCACTGGATGAAATTGACCCTCCTATAAGCTCCCGGCTAGCTGACCCTAAAATCAGTTTCAGATGGAACATTACTGCCCCCGACTTCCGTACCGATGCCCCCATCACCCCAAAGAAGGCCACCCGGGGGCGGAAAGAACGCCGGGGCTAGCCGCTAATTTGCACAAGCCGAGCGCTTTTTTGTAAAATAGATTGGCTTTCGTATTATGAGTGTGAATGCGATAAACCTGCCCGTTCTGGTGCTAAACCAGAGTTATGAGCCGCTTAACGTGTGCCGGGTGCGGCGAGCCGTAGTGCTGATGCAACACGGTAAGGCAGAGATGCTGGAGAACGGCGCCGGATTTATCCACGCCGCAAGCTCGGACTTCCCCGTGCCTTCGGTAATACGCTTGGCCCACCTGATTAAGCGCCCCCGCCCGCAGAGGAAGCTGACCCGCCTGGAGATTTTTCACCGGGACCACTACACCTGCCAGTACTGCGGCAAACAGGCCGGCCAGCTTACCCTGGACCATGTCATTCCCCGATACCGCAACGGCGAACATTCCTGGGAAAACGTGGTCAGCGCCTGCATCTCATGTAACCGGCGCAAGGCGGGCAAGACCCCCGAAGAAGCCGGAATGAAATTAATCCACAAGCCCGCGCCGCCGCGAGGCGACACCTACTTCTACATCCCCCATCGCTACCGCCAAAGCCAGAGCCAGTGGCAGAAATACCTGCCCCAGTAAGAGCTATCCCTCTTTAGACGGCTTTCCTTCAATAGTGATTTCACTGAGAGGCACTTCCACGCTTGCCTGGCCATCGGTTTCCACTGTTACCGTTTCCTTGAGCGGATTACTCCCCAACACCTTAGCCGGCCCCATAGAGGTGGACACCTGCTGGCCTACCTTGGGCATCTGTTTTTTCATGCTCTGGTATTGCCCGCTTTCATAAGCCAGGCAGCACAACAGGCGCCCGCAAACACCGGATATTTTCATCGGGTTGAGGGGTAAATTCTGGTCCTTGGCCATCCTGATGGAAACGGGGGAGAACTCGGAGAGGAAGTCCACGCAGCACAGAGGACGCCCGCAACGGCCAAAGCCGCCCACCGCCTTGGCTTCATCCCTGGGGCCCAGCTGGCGCAATTCGACCCGCAGCTTAAAACGGCTGTTTAATTCCCGAACCAGATCGCGGAAGTCAACCCTCTCGGTGGCGCTGAAGAAAAAGGTGAGCCGGGTGCCATCAAGATTGTATTCCGCCGATAGCAGTTTCATCGGTAACTTGAATTTATCTATCAACCTAGTACACTCGGCCAGAGCCTTAGCCTCTTTGGCTTCCAGTTCTTCAGCCTGCTCGATATCCTCCGTCTCCGCCTTACGTATCACCGGCTTCAGATCCTTGGTCGCTTCACTGTCCAAAATCTGCCCGGGGGCTATAACCACCCTCCCCAGCTCCTGGCCGCGGGTAGTCTTGACCACTACATGGTCACCTACCTCAAGTTCGATACCCGCCGGATCAAAGTAATATATCTTGCCGGCTCTCTTAAAACGTACGCCAACAATATCAGCCATAGTTTACCACCGCTCTCCTTTCCGGTATGCCGAGCATCAGCACCTCCAGCACCAACCGCGGATTGGCATTCTGCCTTAGTTGTTTCCCTGCCGACTGAATGCTGCTGATAAAAGCTCTTATCTCCGCCAGGCTATAACCCTGAGCCAGGCTAACCAGCAGGTCCTGCCGGTCAATATTGGTTACGCCGTCACCACAGCCGAGCTTGACCAGCAACAGGTCGCGCCACCAATCAAGCCATAAATCCAGTATCTCCTGGACCAGGCTCCGGCTCTGGCTGAACCAGACTACAAGCTGATTTACATAGTCAAAGCGCTCTTCGTAATCGGCACTCGTTATGTCAAGCAACTTTTCCAGCCTCTGGCTTCGCTGCTCGAGCAGACTATCATCACCAGCAGCTGATATTGCCCATCCCAGACAGCCGTGACTGAGCCTGGCCAGAAGCCCGGCTTTCTGCGCCTCAACACCCCAGCGCTTGACTAAAGCAACCCCTACCTGAGAGGTTGCCAGAGGGCGTAATTCCAATCGCTGGCAGCGGGAAACTACGGTAGCCGGCAGAACCGACTCATTAACGGTGAGCAGAACAAAGATTACCCCGGCCGGCGGCTCCTCCAGAGTCTTGAGCAGGCAGTTAGCCGCTTCCGTTGACATGAGCTCAGCCCCGTCAATAATAAATACCTTATACCTGCCCTCGAAAGGGGGCAGGTTGGATGAGTGCTGTATCTCCCTGATCTGGTCAATAGCGATTTCGGTGCGCAGCTTGTCACTGGAGTTACCGGCGGAGCTCAAGCCGATAACCTGGACATCGGCATGATTGCCTGCGGTTATCTTCTGGCAGGCTTCACACGAGCCACAGGGAGGCTCATCCCCCCGGCAGTTCACCATCCGGGCAAAATCCATCGCCAGGGCCATCTTGCCGACGTGAGGGGGACCCACCAGGAGATAAGCATGGGATATAGCTCCCTGCTCCAGGCTGCGCTGGAGTAAGGATACCGCCCTGGATTGCCCTACTATCTGCCACACACCAAGCCTCCCCACTAGATTAAATCGTGCCGGGTGAGGTCATCAAAGGTCTCCCGGCGCCGGATAAGGCGCGCCTTGCCTTCCCTGACCATAACCACCGCCGGTCTGAGCGAGGCGTTATAGTTACTTGCCTCGGGTAATGAATAAGCGCCGCAGCCCGGCACGGCGATGATATCGCCGGCAACGGGTTCCGGTAGCTCTATATCTTTTATAATTATATCGCCCGACTCGCAGAACTTACCGGCAATGGTGAACTTACCGGCTGCATTATCCTTCATACGGTTGGCGATTACCGCCTCTAATCTGGCTCCGTAGAGGGCGGGGCGGATATTATCGCCCATACCACCGTCCACCGATACATAGCACCGGACCCCGGGGATGTCCTTGACCACCCCCACCGTGTAAAGCGCCACGCCAGCCTGCCCCACCATCGACCGCCCCAGCTCGACAACAAGCCGCGGCGGCGCCAGCCCCAACTTCCGGCAGCCGTTAATGATACCGGAGGTTATTGCTTCAGCATAGTCGGCAACAGGCGGGGCCGGGGAATCTAAAGTATATTGAATGGCAAAGCCGCCGCCGATATCCAATTCCTCCATCTCAAAACCGTGCTTCTGCTTCATCTCGGCGGCAAAGCCGAGAATAATATCTATGGCCTGCTGATACGGTTCAAATTCGGCAATCTGGGAGCCGATGTGAAAATGCAGCCCCCGCAGGTTAAGCTGGGGCATAGCCAGGGCGGCAACCAGCGCCTCCTCAGCCTGAACCATGGGCACGCCGAACTTGCTATCGATATTACCGGTGATGATATAGCGGTGGGTATGAGGGTCAACACCGGGAGAAAGCCGTAAAAGTATATCGGGCTTACCACCCTGCTCTTTAGCTATTTCACCCAGCAGGTTAAGCTCGTAGAGGTTGTCCACCACGATGCGCCCGACACCCCACTCCATAGCCAGCTTTAATTCCTCAGCCGATTTATTATTGCCGGGGAAATAAACCTTATCTAAAGGGAACCCGGCGGAGCGGACAATGCTGATTTCGCCGGCGGAGACCACGTCCAACCCCAGTCCCTCCTCATTAAAGAGCCGGGCCAGAGCCTTGTTGATAAAGGCCTTGGCAGAATATAAAACGGTGGTATCGGCATAGCGCTGGCCGAACTCCCGCTTGAATTCGGCGCACCTGCTGCGCAAGCTGAGCTCGTCAAATAGGTAAAGGGGCGTGCCGAACTCAGCGGCCAGCTTTACAGCATCACAGCCGCCTATAACCAGATGACCGCTATCATTAACCGCCGAGGCTAGTGGGAATAACTTAAGCCTGGATTCCATCTAATCCTTTCTTAGCTTATATCGCTGTATCTTGCCGGTGCTGGTCTTGGGCAGGTCTTCAACGAACTCTATCCAGCGCGGGTATTTATAAGGCGCTATATTCTTCTTGACAAAGAGTTGAATGTCTTTGGCCAGTTTGTCAGACGGGCGGCGGCCTTTCTTGAGCCTTACGTATGCCTTGGGCTTGACCAGGCCGTGCTCGTCTTTGTTAGCCACTACCGCCGCCTCCAGCACCGCCGGATGGGAAACCAGGGCGTCTTCGACCTCGATAGGCGAAACCCATATACC
>Ga0307419_10000512_pt1 | contig 19605 bp, 19 predicted proteins | sample SalMarWE160230MG_2_FD_202512 | JGI IMG/M metagenome (GOLD analysis project Ga0307419, IMG submission 202512) | Salt marsh sediment microbial communities from the Plum Island Ecosystem LTER, Massachusetts, United States - WE1602-30 | ecosystem: Environmental > Aquatic > Marine > Intertidal zone... | reverse complement strand
GCTCTGCGGCAGATGTATAGGGGTCGATTTGATAGGGCGGAGGGGGTATCTCAATTTTTTTTGATGGTTCTGCTGTGGGCAATTTTTTTGAAGAGGCAACCAGTTGATCGCCGATGTACATCAATACACTGTACTCTTTGTCTTCGGCGGGAGTTTCTTTTGACACGCGAGGGGCTTGATCCTCCATCTCTACAACGATTTCGAACTCCTGCCGGATAATGCGATCCGCTAATTTCAATTCCAGGATATATGTATGGACTCCAGATCCCTCGAAGAAGCTGTCGGTCTCGAGGCTAAAGGAATTGAATCCCTTCAAAAAGCGGCCGCCTTTGAGCGTAGCCTTGTTGTGAGTGAGCTTATACAGAGCGTCTTGACTCAATTCAAGACCTACGATCAATCGGGCTGGAGGAGAAGTGCCTCTGTAGCTGTCACTGTCGATTAGACCGATCTCTAGGAGAACTGGGGAAAGGGTTTGTGCAGATAGTCCGAGACAGGTGCTGAAGAGGAAAATCGCACAGAGAGATCGTTTACTCATTGTACCGGAAGAGAAAATGGGCCTCCAGATTGTCGTTGGGGAAATTATCTGGAAGTTCAGGAAAGGGTGTGCTCATTCTGACTGCGTTGAGAGCTGCCTGGTCAAGCGCTGGATGCGCCGAAGAATTCCTAATGCCGACATTCTGTAGGTCTCCGTTTTTTCCGATGGACACCGTGATTTCCACAACCCTTTTTCCCCCAAGGTCCTGGGATGATGGGATGGCCCAGTTTTTCTGGATTTTTTCTACGACATCCCGAGCCCATGGGGATATATCGATCTGGTTGATGTTAAAAGAGGCCTTTCCTGGGGAAGATATTCTTGCTCCGTATGTTTCGGTAGACGGGGATTTGCCCAAAGGGAGCTGTGTTGACGTCTCTGATGAGAGATATCTCAGAAGGTCGAGCTCGTCCTCCGTGAGGTGCTCTTCTGGCTCGGGAGGTACATCTTTTGAGGGGGCGATATTCAAGCTAAATCCTGGATTCTCTTCGTTAGAGGGCGTCAGTTTAAATCCCTGGGTAAATTCCGGTGGCGGAGAGGGTTCCTTATCGGTCGATCCCACTAGTATTTGTGGCTGTGAGCCTAGAGTGTCCGACGGTTCTGCCTCGGGAGGTATCGCGGCGGGACGGATTTTCTCTGCGCTTTCTGGAGCCGCTCTTACACTGCGTCCTGAGAGGAGTCTTTCGATATGGGGAATGAGAAGGTCTTTTTGGGGAGTGATGACCACTTCTGTGACTCTTTCCTCCAGAGGAATCTCTATCGGCTGGAAGAAGATTATTACGGCGAGCAGGAGGAGGATATGAAACAGGACAGATCCGGCAAAACAGAATACCCTTCTTTTGAATTCGGGATTGTTTTTAAGGATAGAACCAACCTCCTTTTTTTATTCTAACATAATTTGTGTTGCATAATCTTTGCGCCTGAATTATTCATAAAAAATGTCGATACTTATTACAACTAAAACAATTTCAACAATTTACTCTATTCTTCCAGCGAGCAAATCAGACAATGCCGTTTTCACAGCCTTTATTATTATCATCGACATTTTTTATGAATAATCCAGGTTAATCTACATTATCTTATAATCGTAATGAACTGGATAAAGTTGCAGCCTGTCCTTTAAGAATGACATATGTTTGCGGTGAAGACACATACAGGATGTTAAAAGCTGTTTTTCTTGAGGATCGATATGGCATGCATTTTGCAATTATCACTCCCGTCTCGATTCATTCCTATGAGATTCAGAATTTCCATTTCTATGACTTCCTATGATGGGGAGGATGTGGAATTGATCAAAACAAAAGTCGTGAAGGGCGTCGGGGAGAGCTCAAATCAGGAAGGCATCGCAATCAGGGAGGGGGCAGGAGTCGTCTCCAGCTCAAACCCTGGAGGCTTCGACAGAGCTGTCGCTGAAGCTATGGAAAATGTCTGTAATAATGTGATGAAACTCCTCACCCGGGGATTTGCCGAATATGAGAAAAAGCCCAAAACGTCACAACGATGAGATGAGGCCCTCGCGGTAGAGTAGATTGGAATCTTTGATCTCTTCATCCGATGATTTGATAAAATCGATGGATGTCTTCACTGTATCGAGCATGCATTCTTTGTCATCAGGAAGAGTTCCTGCCACGCCTCTGTAGACAACGGTGTTTCCTGCCCAGAGATAATTCGTCAGATGATCGCTGGTTAAAAAACAGCCTTTGACATCCAGAGTTTCCAAGAAAAGCTTGACCTCCTCCAGCCGTTCCAACGGGGGAGTGAGGATAAATTCACTCTTTCTGAGCTTTTCATCCAGAGGTGTTCTGTGCTGGATGGTCAGAGTCCGGAGCCGGATGAAATCCGGCTTGGTCGCATTCAGCACTTTGGCGCTGTTTTTGGCATGCTCGTGCCATCTGTCTTTGCCCCCGGCGCCGCTCAGCACATAAAATGACACCTCGAAGCCTGCATCTTTGGCTTTTTTACCTGCCTGGATCATCTCCTCGGGTTTTGCCCCTTTGTTTAACCGTTCGAGAACTATTCCATCCCCGGACTCGAGGCCCAGGTGGAGCCGGTTGAGGCCGGCCTTACGAACGGCCTTCAGATAATCCATTTTTCGGTGGAGGATGGTTTTTGCCCTGGCGTAGGTTGTGATCCGTTGTGTCTCTGGAAATGTCTTCCGGATAAAGGCCACGATCTCGGGGAGGTCTTTGTGAACGAGGCTGTCGCTGTCGCCAAGGAAGATCGTATCCGCCATGCCGTAGATCTGACGCGCTTGTTCCACATCCTCTTTCACTTCCAGGAACGGTTTGGCCTCGAATTTCAGGTGCTTGTACATGGCGCAGAATTCGCAGCGATTCCAGGGACATCCGCGTGTTATCCGGATGAGAGCGCTGTTCGCCTCGTTGGGAGGCCTAAAAGGCGGAAAATCATAGGAGTTGAGGTCTTTGAGCATTGCGTTATTAGATTAATGGAATTTTCCCTTTTTCTCAATAGCATCGTCCCTCATTTTTCTTTATTGGAGCATTTCTAAATTCGTGATCGTATGAACACTAGTTGCGATATTGAGTGTCCCAATTGTGTGGTGGAGAAAACCGTGAGAAGGGCTGGACGGGCATGGTACATCTCCCAGGGGGAGATGTGAGGGAAGCCTGGAACCGAGCGAAGTTTCCTCGCTGGGGAAACTGAGCGTGTTTTCGCAATCACCAATTGGGACACTCGTATATCAGTCATCTTTGTTTGAAATTTGACGGGATGGCAAAAAATTGTTAAAAATGCTGGTGTCCTAACAGATAAAACGACAGTGTGAGGTTAACATGGAATACACTTATTTAGGGAATACGGGCGTTCTAGTCTCAGAGCTCTGTTTTGGGACCATGTCTTTTGGAGGAGATGCGGACGAAAAGATGTCCACCGCAATGTTCCACTACTGCCGTGAGAAGGGAATCAATTTTTTTGATTGTGCCAATGTCTATCAGGGTGGACTTGCCGAGGAGATCCTGGGAAAACTCATCAAAGACTGCCGTGAGGAGGTTATCGTAACCAGTAAGAGTTATTTTCCGACCAGTGAGGACGTGAATGCCAGAGGAGCTTCGCGCAAGCACATCATGGCTGCTGTTGAGGACAGCCTCAGGCGGCTTTCCACAGATTATATCGATATCTATTTCATCCATCGTTATGATGGACGCACACCTCTGGAAGAGACTCTCCGAGCTCTGGATGACCTTGTCCGGCAGGGGAAGATCCTTTATCCCGGCGCCAGTAATTTTGCTGCATGGCAAGTTGCGAAAGGCTTGGGCATATCAGATAAGGAAAGCTGGGCACGGTTTGAATGCATTCAGCCCATGTACAACCTGGTGAAGCGACAGGCAGAGGTTGAGATTCTGCCTATGGCCCAGTCGGAGAATCTGGGAGTCACCCCTTACAGCCCTTTGGGTGGTGGACTCCTAACTGGTAAATTTAGTCCGAATAAGAGACCCGATTCAGGGCGTCTTATCGAGAGCAAGATCTACGAAACACGGTATAGTTCGGACTGGATGTTGGATACGGCGGAGCGATTCACAGCATTGGCCGAGCAGCACAATTGCCATCCGGCAAGCTTGGGCGTGGCCTGGGTGGCCAGTCATCCGGCAGTGACCGCTCCCATTATAGGTGCCAGAAACTTGGAACAGCTTGAGGGGTCGATCAAATCGTTGGAGATCGATATGACGCTGGAGCTGCGGAATGCCATCTCTGCGCTTTCACCAGAGCCACCTCCTGCGACAGATAGGAGCGAAGAAGGGACAGAGCACTCCTTCTTTGTGCGGTAACGATGGTTCAGGCTCTGTGGACGTAATAAAAAGACTTCAGCTCCTCGATATCTTCGCTATCCTTCACAAAGGGCGCTTCCTCCTGTTTTTCCAACTCCGACGCGATCTGTTCTGCCTGCGCAAGATATGACTCCCGCAGTTTAGGAAGATCCGTAAGATCCAAGCGTTTTGGCGCAAAATCATTGTTTATGGAAAATTCAGGAATAACTTCCTCAAACCTCTTGTGATTCCATTCGGCGGTCCTCATGTCGAATGAATATTCCTGAAGGAAGAGATGTCCGAAGCGGGCGACGAATGCAATGGCTTTGATAAGGTAATCGATATCATCCTGACTCAGGGTGTAGTGGATGTTGACGCGGACCCAACCGGGTTTGATGCCCTCGTTGCCTTTTAGGATCAGGCTCCTGAATTTTTCAGAGGTTTCATCATCGATGCCCAGCAGGATGTGGCCATAAGGCCCCGCACAGCTGCACCCCGCTCTGGATTGGATGCCGAAGAGGTCATTCATGAGCTTTGTGACAAACTTAGGATGAAGGATCTTGTCTTTGTGCTTGATGTTAAAGGATATGATGGACACCCTCCTATAGGGGGCCACATCGCCGATGATCTCGAGGTTATCGATCTGTCGCAGCTTTTCGATAAAATATTCCGTGTACTCGGATTCGATGTCTTCGATCGTGTCGATCCCAGTCTTTTCCTTGAGGTCCAGGACGAGGGCAGCTTTGATCGCCTGGAGTATAGGGGGTGTGCCAGCCTTCTCCCGGGTTTCGATATCTTCCGCGAAGTCATGTTCGTGGGAACCGACATATCTGACTGTTCCCCCTCCTGCAGTGGTCGGGGGGAGGTCCTTGCGGTAGATCTTTTCGTTGAAGACGAGGACTCCGCTCGAGCCCGGTCCTCCGAGAAACTTGTGCGGCGAGAAAAATATCGCATCGAAGTAGGCATATTTGTCCCTGTTCATGTCGATTTCCACGTACGGGGCTACGGCGGCAAAATCGTAAAACACGAGAGCCCCATTTTGGTGACAAACCCTGGCAATATCATATACGCGCGTTCTGATGCCTGTGATGTTCGAGCCTGCCGAGAAGGACCCGATCTTTAGCCGGTGATTGTATTTTGCATCGGAAAGTTGTTTCTTGAGCTCTTCGAGATCGATCTGACCTTCTCTGTCGAACGGGATAACCGCAACCTCTGCATATGCCTCGCGCCACATCAATTCATTGGTGTGATGCTCGTACGGTCCGATAAAAACAACGGGCCGGTCTTTTTCGATCCTTTCTAGAGTCTTATTTTCGGTCTCGTCAGCCTCCCTGACGGATTCGGTGATCCGTTCTCTAGTAACAGGGGGAATATAAACACCGATGATCTCTTGCAGTTTTTTTAGGGCACCAGTTGTGCCCGAGCCGATCATGATGATCTTCCCATAGGGGCCTGCATTGACAAGCTCTTTGATCTTTGACTCTGCTTGGTGGAGCAGTTGCGTCAAATATTTACCGGAATAATCGTCTTCTGTGTGCGTGTTTGCGTAGGATTTTTCGATGTTCCGGATCTTCTCCTCGATTTTCTGAAAACACCTGCCCGATGCCGTGTAATCGGCATAGAGAAGATGTCGCTCCCCGAAGGGTGTATCGAAAAGAAGATCGTTGCCAACTATCTGTTTGCGGATAGCCTCAAGACTGTATTGGTCCATGGGAATCTCCATAGTGAGAACTTAACTCGGGTATTATACCCCGATTAACCTGAGAATTGAAAAAGCGGCATCGACGGAAGTAGCATTTTCAAATCCGTGTTGAAGTCAATCCGAGTGATCAGATTATATGATATCAAAAACACGCACAGTTTCCCCAGCGTGGAAACTTCGCTCGGATCCGGGACTCCCTCACATCTCCCCTTGGGAGATGTACCATGCCCGTCCATCCCTCCTCACGGTTTTTTCCATCACACAATCTGATCACTCAATAACGCCATTGAGAATTCATGACACCACGAATTTAGAAATACATCTATCGATGGACAATATTAAAATTTTCAGGCTGAGATGAATTTTATAGAAGTATTAAAGAAACTTACCCAGATTTTCGTCCGTAGACATAATCGCCGATTCGCCTCATCCATTCCAGCTCTTCTTCAGTCATAGGCCCTTTGGTAACCTCGGCCAAATTCTCTTCAAGTTGCTGAGCGTTGGAAGGCCCGGTGATGACTACATCCACGTAAGGATTCGAAAGGGCGAAGCGATAGCAATCTCCGGCAGTGGGATGTTTTTCATCGGCAGGGATCTTTTTCGACTTGGTAAGCGACATACGCCTTGTGGCTTGGAAGATCACGTTTCCCGGCCTCTCTTCGGGAAGATGGGGAAACAGGTCATCTTCAGCCCCGCGGTTGGCGGCGTTGTAGCGGATGTGAAAGAGGTCGTATCGTGGGTCTTTGGATAGTTCAGGAAAGAGCGTGCATTTGTGGCTTGAGAGACCCAGGTACCGGAAGGCTCCTTGTTCCTTAAGCTTTTCCGCTTCATCCAAAACCTTGGGCTTCGGAGGCTTGTTGTGCCAACCGAGAAGACAAACATCGGCGTAATCAAGTCCCACTTTTTTTAAGCCCCGTATGAGGCTTTTCTCCAGGCCCTTAGAACTCCGCATGAAATCCTGAATGACAAAGACAAGATCGTCGCGTTTTCCCCTTTTCACGATGTTCCGGATCGCCTCTGCCATCTTCTTGTTTCTTAACGCACCCCAGTAAAAATAGTTGCATCCCGCGTCAAATGCGGCTTCGAACGATTCGGAGGGTGCTCCGTAGGCTGCCCCCAGACCCAACCGGACGACCTTCAGGTCTGTTCTTCCGAGTTTGATTCTTTCTGTGAGCCAATCAGACATCTAAACCCTCCTTCTCAGTGTGTGAATCACAGGATTTTGTGAAACAGAAACATGTTATGGGTTATTCAGACAATTTCCTTCCTGTGATAAAGAAGATTCAGGACAATAATAAAAAATTTTCAAAAAACGAATAACCGAGTCTTTAGATCTAAGTAAACGCGTTAAGCCCCATTTGTGTCAACATTTTTTTTAGAGGCGATTTGTATGCAGTATGAGTGCGTCAAAGAGAGTGAAAAAAAGAGAAGTGAGCGGTCAGTTCAGTTTTGCTTCGAAAATGAGCTTGAGCAGATTCCCCACATCTCTTCCGGAGACAAAATTTCCGGGAATGTAAGTATTGACACGGTGGACGACGACCATGTTGTAGTCAGGGATCACGAAGATGTAATGACCCCCGTATCCTCTTGCGGAATAGGTCCCCTGCGTCAGGTTTACTCCGGGCATGTGTTTGTACCGGTGCCCATCCTCAGCCACCCACCACATGTATCCGTAAGCGTCCGAGCCATACAAGCGGGCATCCGAATAGGGCCGGGTGCTTTCTTCGACCCAATCTTCGGGAATGATCTGTTTCCCATTCCATCTGCCCTTCCTGAGCATCAGAAGGCCGAATCGCGCCATGTCCCTGGCAGTCATCCGGAAGTGATAGGCTGTATGGATGGATTCTGGAACTCTGCCTCTCATCCCATCCTCCGGAATGTAATCTTCCATCTGAATGAGATCAGCGATATCGCTTTTAAAAGCGTCAAATATGTCTTTTTTTGTCTGCTGCTCGAATATCGTGCCGAGCGTGTTAAAGTCCCAGTTGTTGTAATACCAGAAGGTTCCGGGCTTGTTGCTGTGGCGTTCGGGCTTAAGGGCCTTCATCCCCGGCGATTCAGCGGCGGCGTCATGGTATATTCTTTGTCGATTATTTCGTCTTGACTCCTTCCCTTTTGATCTTTTTATTCATGATCTTTTCACTCTTCCTTTCATGCGACTTTTCTGCTGTCTGATACATCACGCGATGCTACCCTATTCTACGAGTGCTATCCATTAGAGTTTTAACAAAAATCCTTTGACTTCTTTCTTCGAGCGCACCCAAAAGCTGGGACATTCGTTGGACTGAAGAGGATACCCACAAGTTTCAGGAAGCAGCCCGCCGCTTTGTGAAGGACACGGATTTTAAAGCGTTTATCCAAGAACATGATGATCTTTACACGACAGCCGAGTCACGCATGGAAAAAGTCCTGGAAGATTATGGCGTTGTCAGCTGGTTTGACAGTTTTTTTGGCGCCAAACCAGACGCCATTTTTACAGTTTTGCTTGGTATGATGAATGGAGGTGCGTGTTACGGGCCCCGGGTTGTCTTTCCAGATGGGAGAGAAGAACTCTACTGCGTTCTTGGAGTTTGGCTCAAGGATAGAAAAGGGATTCCGCGGTTCGACAAGAGCGTATTGCCGACAGTTGTCCATGAGTTTTGCCATTCTTACGTTAATCCACTTGTCAATCAACATGCCGGTGATCTGGAAAAAGCGGGTCAGAGAATCTTTCCTTCAGTGGCGGATGCCATGCGCCGACAGGCTTATCCCGGATGGAGAACCATGATGTATGAGTCGCTTGCGCGCGCCTGTGTCGTCCGCTATAGGTTGGCGAGCGAGGGAGAAGCAGCGGCGGAGCAGCAGATTGTCCGAGAGAATACGAACAGGTTTTTCTGGATGAGAGGACTTTCCAGCCTTTTGGGTGAGTACGAGGCTCACCGCGGAAAATATCCGAACTTGGATTCCTTTTTCCCGGAGATCGTCAAGTTCTTCGATAATTACGCCGCTTCAATACAATAAACCGTCCGGGTTTTCTCGATCACCAATTGGAGTACTCGGAACGTCATTCATCACGGATTTGAAGATGCTACTCCTTTGGATCTGCGATTTGACCGTATGTTTTCGCTATGATATAAGCAGAGGTATATCTATGGGCGCAAAAGCTTTCAGGTGAGAGATTGAAGCTTTGTTATTCCATCGCACCGCCGCGAGTGAAACAGTATCTCGAAGCAGAGATCGATTTTGTGCTGAACAAGATCAAGCCAACGGATCGGGTGCTTGAATTAGGCTGCGGGTATGGGAGGGTGCTTCTTTTGCTTGCAGAGAAATCCGGGCTGGCCGTGGGTATCGATACGGCTTTAGACAGTCTTCGTCTTCATGGGGATTTGTGCCAGAATGTGCCCCGCTGTTCTGTTCTCGCTATAGATGCAGGCCGTTTGGGCTTTAAGGATGGTCAGTTCGACAAGGTGGTCTGTGTGCAGAACGGGATATCCGCTTTCAAACTGGAGCAAAAAGTGCTGATCGCGGAGGCCCTGCGTGTCACCCGCCCGGGTGGCTCAGTTATTCTGTCCAGTTATACGGAGCGATTCTGGGAAGACCGTCTCGCCTGGTTTAGGCTACAAGCTGAGAATGGGCTTATCGGAGAGATCGATGAAGAAAACACAGGAGAAGGCCTTATTGTGTGTAAGGATGGGTTTAAATCCACCACAGTCACTGCCCATGATTTTCGCGCCCTGGCTTCTTCATTCGGGCTTGTGCCCTTAGTGACTGAAGTGAATGGCTCCAGTCTTTTTTGTGAGCTCCGTAAGGCTTAGTAACCAGATAGATATGGATGAATTAACTAATGGATATGAATAAGGAGGTCGTTATGGGCATTTCCAGGAGAAAATTTATTAAGAATGTTGGATGTGGAATGGCTGGTTTGACCTTGGGCACACGCCCCAATTCATACGGCTCTGTGCAAACGAAAGGGGATTCGGAAAAGCTGTTGGTCAAGGACCCGGATCATCCGAAGGCAGCGACTGCGGACCGCCTTCCCCTTGACTGGTACAAGAAAACTGTCGCGAGACTGAGAGAGAAAGCGGGTGAAAGAGGCGCAGATGCTATAGTCCTTCAAGGGCGGTGGAATATTGTCTATTTTACGGGTCTTTTCCACAGCACGACGGAGCGGCCCTTTTATGCGGTAATCCCGGTTCACGAAGATGCGCTCTACTGGTATCATCCGGGCCTCGACAGAGATCTTGTGAAATCCTGGTGGAGCACGGATAATGCCTACTATTTCGACTATCTTCATGCAGAAGGAGGTTACCCCAACCTAGGTATGTTGGATCTCGGACACAGAGTCGATCTTTTTGAGTGGTTGCTACAAGGATTAAAAGCCAGAGGCTTTGGTGAGAAAGTGATCGGTTTTGATACTGAATTCCCGCTGTCCAGGTGGAATAGATTTGCAGAGATCCTTCCCAAAGCAAAGGTAGTAAATATCAGCGACATCTGTCTTAACATGCGAATGGTCAAGACCGAAGAGGAGGTCGCACTCACACAAAGAGCCTTGGATTACTTCAGCAAGATCCATGCTTTTGCCAGGGATTACCTTCTCGAAAAGGGTACGGATGTCACGGACTTTGCCATTGGAAGAGCTGCGGAAGAGTATGGAGTGAACATGATCATGGAGGATATCAAACGCGATGGCAAACCCCATTCAGCTGTGGGAGTGTCCGTTGGCATCGGTTGTCGCACTGGGGTGGCTACAGCGTATCCCCATCCCAACCAGTTTTTCCACAAAAAAGTCGAAAAGGGGGATGCCCTGCAGATATCGGGTGTCGTCCGGATCGGTGGATACGGTGGAGAATGCTATAGGTATTATCAGATCGCACCCTGGGATGAGCACAGGGAGAAGCTGTGGCAGGTTGTCACTGATTGTGTTCGCATACAGGAAAAAGAGTCCAAAGCGGGGCGGACCTGTGCCGAAGTTGCCTACATGATCCATAAATACCAAGTCCAGAACGGGGTGAGCAAGTACATATACCACAGGCCCGCGCATGGAGAGGGGATGGAAGGACATCAAGCGCCATGGCTTGCCCTTGGTGACACCACATCGTTAGAAGAGGGAATGACATTCAGCGTGGAACCGGGATTGTACGATCCCGAGAACGGATTCGGTTACAATCCCAGCGACAACCTTCTCGTAACAAAGGAGAAAGGCGTGCTCATGAGCAGTGTCCCCTATTCCAAAGAGTGGATGTTCTTGAAATTGTGATTTATCCTGGATTATTCACGAGCCGAAGTCGCTGCAAAGGCGAGGCAGTGGCTCATGAAGCTGTAGTGAACTACCGCGAATGGGCTTCAACGAAGGCTTTGTAGTGAGATCGGCGGGTTAGGTTGGGTCGGCGCCCGTAGGGTAAAAGATGCTGCCAATATGATATTGAATGATTTTTGAGTATATATTTGGCAGCAACTTTTATGAATAATCCAGCTTTAAAGAAAGGAGTTATTAAATGGCAGGTTTTGAAGGTGTGAAATGGGCAACCAAACAGATGCAGTTCGTGCTCGATGGGAAAAACTTCGAGCTTTTTGATGCCAGTGACAAGGTCTATGCGGTCTCGAGGTCCATCCATTATGCCCAGTTTCTCTGTTTTGAAGGCATCCGGTTTTTTTGTAAGAAAAATGCTCGGGGCCACGTGGAAGTCATTTTTCTGAACTGGAATCTGAATTTAGAGCGCTTCCAGCGGGGAATTGCCTTCTGCCTGGCGGAGCGTCAGCAACATTTAGTGCCGTCTCCAGAAGAACTGGAAAATATATTTATCCATCAGTACTTCAGAAACCCCTCTATGCGTGACTTTTTAGAGGAGATGGCCGACTTGGGTGCCCAGGGCTACCTCCGGCCTTTCACTGTTGACGAAGAACAGTCTATCGGTGTGACCTTCGCCACTCAGCCTTCCATCCGGGCTGTTGCCTGCCGGTATGACCGGTATCTGGGAGAGCCCTTTGGTGGAGTTGTTGTTCCCAACCTCATCCGTGCTGTTGCTGCCAATAACACGGGATGTCTCAAACTGGGAACCAATTACTTGATGAGCGTTAAGGCGATCGATGAAGCCAGGAAGATCCTCCCTGATGCTGCCTCGGCCCTTTTCCTGGATGATAGGATGGACAAAAACCTAAGGGACAGGGCAGTCACAGAGTGGGATTCGTCCTGTTGCCTGTTTGCCTTTCGTGATGGCTCCGTGGTTAAGATCCCGGAAAGCCCGTTGATCCTTCCATCTGTCACCATTCGAGGACTTGTCATTATATTAAAAGAAATGGGGACACCTGTCCAAGAAAGAGACATCACCTATGGAGAATTGATACAGAAAGTCGAATCCAATGAATTGGTGTGTGTGTGCAGCGTCGGTACTGCAGGTATTATGAACCGGTGTGACAAATTGTTGCTCGTGGATGAAAATGGAGATGTCCTTCGGACCCACCGCCCGGACAATGGTCATGACCTCTATCTGAGGCTGGACGAGGCCAGAACGTATTACTGGAACATTTACCAGGAGAAGGCAAAGCTCCCGGACGGCATGACGCTGAACAAGTATATTATTTGATCGGGTAGTTTTTGGCGGGGGCATGGCCGCGCTTACAACCTATCTTTTTAACGAAGTCATTCCCTAGAAGCATGTATTCCAACTCCCAGTTTCAAAACCAAAAATCGAACTTTTCGTATCGATATTTGGCATGTTTCTTGCTAATTATTCATGCGGAGCGAGAAAAAATGATATCACCCCAGAACATAGATTACCGGATGCAGATTGAAGAGGCTTCGAAAAGGGCAAAGTGTAAAAAAGTTTTATACCTGTATGATGAGTACGGCAATCGACATCAGCTCGGAGTTTTCAGCAAGAAGAAGGCTGAAGAGATCAAAAAACAACTTGACGAAAAAAAACTGATCGATCGTCTCTCCGAGTTTGAAATCAGGACAACCCAGCCTGATACTAATTTTAAATTCTGATCTTTCCCCTTATCACCGAGCAGGGGTCAGGTTTCTTTTATTCATAAGATAAGAGCCTGACCCTTTTTTATTGCGATTTTTTCGATGCGCTTTCATTTTTTCTTTACTTCTTACTTCGAAAAGGGATATATGAGAAAAGTTAGGATCGATTCTATGAAACAGACATGGCTCCAATGGGTTGAGATCGACCGTGCGGCTTTGGAACACAACATCCAACAGTTTCGCCATCTTATCGGGGATTCGCGAAAGATGACTGTAGTGGTGAAATCCAACGCCTACGGGCACGGTCTTCTGGGGGTTTCGTGTCTGGCCACTGAATTTGGCGCCGATTGGTTGGGTGTGAATTCTTTGGAGGAAGCGCGTGCGCTCAGAGAAGGAGGAATCGATTTGCCGATCATCCTGCTGGGCTATGTCCCTCTCACAGACCTCAAGGAAGCTGTTGCCACTGACCTTCGCCTGACTGTGTACAACACGGAGACTGTGGAGGAATTGGCAAAAATCACCTTTGCCCTCAAAAAAGACGCATTTCTACACATCAAAACAGAAACAGGGGTCTATCGTCAGGGGATCAAGGGGGCCGGCCTGCTACCCTTTGTCAAAAGGATCCGGAAATACCCCTACCTTAAGATCGAGGGGCTTTCTATGCATTTTGCCAACATTGAGGACACGACAGACCATAGCTATGCGCAGCGTCAACTGGAAAAATTCATTGAGTATGTGGATCTTTTAGGGCAAAACGGCATAAATATCCCTGTCAAACATGTGGCCTGTTCGGCAGCAGCCATTCTTTTTCCCGAGACCTTTTTTGATATGGTTCGCGTTGGGATCGGCATCTATGGATTATGGCCTTCCAAAGAAACATACCTTTCGTGCATCCAGGACGAAAGAGAGCCGGTGAATATCAAACCTGTGCTCACCTGGAAGACACGCGTGGTTCAGATAAAGGACGTTCCGGATGGTGCGTTTATCGGGTATGGGTGCACGTACAAAACCACGCGGCCCACAAAGCTGGCTGTTTTGCCCGTGGGGTTTTATGACGGTTATGACCGCCACCTCTCCAATGCGTCCTATGTGTTGATCTCGGGGAAGAGAGCACCGCTCCGTGGGCGTGTGGCTATGAACTTCATCATTGTCGATGTTACGGATATCTCCGATATTCGACTGGAAGATGAAGTGGTGCTTCTCGGTAACCAGGGACAGGAGAGGATCTCTGCTGAACAATTGGCCTCTCTGTGCGGGACCATTAACTACGAGATCGTCACCCGGATCAATCCCAAAATCCCTAGGGTTGTCGTGTAAGACAGATGGCACAGAATAATTCCGGCTTAGGCGGTTTAAGAGGGAGGCACTTTTAATAAGAGAAAACCACCACAAAGTTGTACTTATAAGGCTTAACTTTATGAGCTTGAAGCTATTCTGGACAGTGGACGTGGTCGAATAAGGCAAAGACCGAAGGATTCTATTTGGGGGAATCTCTGTTTTTTTACAATTGACCGGCTCTGGGGTGTATGGTATATGTGTGGCAAATGTCAGCGGGAAATGACTCCAGAAGACAAAAATCATCCAGAACCCGTTTTGAAAAACTGATATTCAGAGTGGAGCGGGTCGGGAATCTGCTTCCCCATCCATTTTTTTTGTTTATCCTCCTAATTGTTTTGATTTTTATTCTTTCCTATGTGCTCAATCAGGCCGGTGTTTCTGTGACCCATTTTGGTTTTTCTCCTTCATCAGGGCAGAGCGAGCCGCGCACGGTCTCTGTTGTCAACCTTCTTCAGAGGGATATGCTCCAGACTATCATGGGGAACTTTGTCAAAACCTTTGCCTATTTTGTGCCCGTTGGCTTTGTCATCATCATGATCTTGGGTGTTGGATTGGCAGAACAGGCGGGTCTCTTTTCCGCGGTCATCCGTCTTTTGATCTTCTGGGTCCTCTATTTTACCCTTTGGCTGATCCTCAAACTGGATCCAGGCCCGAGAGTCTCGATTTTTATATAGATGGAAATCTCAATTTACCCAGTAAGTTTTAAGCCATCAACAGCTCCTTCGATCCTTGGATGCCCTTTCTAGGTGTATAAACTCTTATCTGATCCATACAAGATCAAACGGAGCCTCGGCAGTTGATTGATAAGGAGGTTGAGGATGCAGATTTTTAAAAACCATAAGGCTTGTCTGCCAGGTTTATGTCTACTGCTTCTTTTAACAATGTCTCACCAGCTGGCGGCCCAGAAAGCTGCCACCTCCGATAAGGCCATGGTTGTGGCTCCGACACCAGAAGCCGTTGATGCAGGCATCACGATCCTTCGTCAGGGCGGAAATGCTGTGGATGCTGCTGCCGGCGCGGCCTTCGCACTGATGGTCACGGATCCTGCCATGTGCAGCCTCGGCGGAAGGTCCCAAATATTGATACACTTGAAGGATCAAACCATCGTCGGAATCGATGGCGCCACCCAGGCTCCCGGATATCTCTTCGAGCCGGCAAGAACGGGACATGGCTACAGAACGTGCCCGGTGCCCGGCAGCCCTGCGGCCATCGAAAAGATGGTTCATAAATATGGAAGCCTTCCTCTGAAGGACGTTATGCAGCCTGCCATCCAACTGGCAAAAAACGGTTTTACGATCAAGGAGGATCTTTTTGAAGCCTTCAAGGCCAATGAAAAGCGTTTACGGCTCTATCCGGGAACAACAAAGCACTTTTTCAAAAAAGATGGATCTTTATTTGAGAATGGCGAGATATTTGTTCAGCCAACCTTGGCAAAGACGCTGGAGATCGTGGCCGATGAAGGATCCTGCGTGTTGTATCAGGGCCGATTTGCAGAGGGGATTGTGAATGATATGCAGGCCAACAAAGGGTTGATCCGTGCAAAGGATCTCGAGCAGTATCAGCTCCGCAAAGGAGAAGTTGTCGAGGGAAATTACCGCGGATATAAGATCATCAGCCGGGGTGGGCAATGCGATGGGGCGTCTGTTATCGAGATCCTGCAAATTTTGGAGGAATTTAACCTTGCAGGCTTTGCAGTCACTGACCCCGTCTACCTCCACATCCTGGCTCAAGCTCTGTACATCGGGCAAGCTGATGAATATCTTCCCGACTGGCTGCAGGTGGCCAAGGAGCTCGCCCTACGGAGAGTCAGAGAGATCGACCTCAAAAGGGCGCTGCCTGTGCCCATTAGTCCCGAAAAAAAAGAAGGTGAGACGAATCACCTCTCTGTGATCGATGCTGAGGGAAATGCCGTTGCGCTGACTCAATCCATAGGGCCATCTTTTGGGTCCAAAGTCGTCAATCCTGAATTGGGATTTTTCTATGCCTACAGTTATGACATGAACGATGATCCTGTCCCCTTCCAGCGAGAAAAAACAAGCCAGTCGCCAACCTTCCTTTTCAAAGATAACAAGCCATTTCTTGTTCTGGGTTCGGCGGGAAGCAGTCGTATTGTCTCGTCTGTCGTCCAAACGGTCGTCAACGTCATCGACCAGGGGATGACATTGGAAGAGGCGGTGTCCCATCCGAGATTATTTCTTCATGAGGGTGAACTGCGGCTGGAAACTTTTCATCTGCCGCCCCCCGCATTCGATCGCTTGAGGGGATTGGGCTATAGGGTCAGAGCTTACAATAACCTGAACGGGTGGTTCGGCAGGGTACACGCTCTGCTGGTTGCTGCAAAAATATATGGTGCTGCAGACCCTCGGGACTTTGGTGCAGCGAAAGGAGTTGATGAATGAAAAAGATGGCATGCCTTTGGATGAGTGTTTTATCTCTGGTGTGTTGTGTTTCATCCCAGGAGATCAAGGACATTTCCTCAAAAGAGGCATTTAATCTCCTTAAAGAGCCCGATACATATTTGCTCGATGTGCGGAGCATTGCCGAGTACGTGTTTGTAGGGCATCCCCCAATGGCCCACAATATTCCCCTGGCATTTTGGGATGAAGAGAGGCAAGACCTTGTGTCCAATGAAACATTTCTTGAAGATGTGAAGTCCCGGTTCAAAACGAATGATCGGCTGATCTTTATTTGCCGCAGCGGAGGCCGGAGCCTGAGTGCGGCGAGGATGGTCCAAAACGTAGGATTCGCTAAATTGTTCAATATTGCTCTTGGTTTCGAAGGCGAAAAGAATGCGAAGGGCTACCGTGTTGTAAACGGTTGGAAAAATAGCCTGCACTACACTTATGAGCTTGACGATAAGCTCATCTACCGCAAGTGACTCTGCGATCGTTCATGAGTTTAATCGGAAATACTATTTTATGACTTGCTCATTTTCATGTGTTGGTGTAGTTCCTGTTTTTGGGGTATTATAGAAAGAACCGTCATGTTGCCAGCGTGGAAAAAGAGTTGTATCTGTATCCTGGTTTTGGTTGTTTTGGCAGCAAGCTGCAGAAAAGAAATCGGGATCGAGCCCCCTCCAGAACCTGTCCCAACTGCTAAAGAGCCCGCTCCAACCCCCAAGGAGCTAGCTCAGCTTGGCTTTACCATCCAGGTCGGGGCCTTTTCTGTTGTGAGTAATGCCATTCACCTCACAAATTCTTTAAACAGGCAGGACCTCAATTCCTATTATTTTGTCCATGAGTCTGGCCTTTACAAGGTCCGGTTCGGAGATTTTTTGACCAAAGAGGATGCTCAGCAGAAGGCGGAGAGCCTTGTTGCCTCCGGAGTCATAGGAGAGTTTTATATCGTCAGCCCAACGGATTATTCTGTGGCAAAAAGAGTTTCTTACGGTGAGGCCTACCTGCGTGATGAGATCGTTTCGACCGCCAGACGCTTTATCGGAGTTCCTTACTCGTGGGGGGGAACATCGCCGCAGCATGGGTTTGACTGCAGCGGCCTGACCATGGCTGTCTACGAGCTGAACGGGTTAAAGCTGCCGAGATCTTCCAAAGATCAATTCACCGCAGGAACACCTATCAGCCGCAGTCGGCTTGCGAAGGGAGATCTTGTCTTTTTTACCACCTCTCAAGGGCAAAAGGTCACACATGTGGGAATATACACGGGCGATGGCCAATTCATTCATGCTCCGGGTAAGGATAAAAGAATACGCATCGATTCTCTATTAAACGGTTATTTCAAGACTCACTACATGGGTTCCAGGACTTACTTGGAATAACCTCGTTTTTTCCTTTGGGAGCCAATTCAAAGAGGAGGACAAAGCCATGTGGTTCAAACGAATGGAATTGGAGATCTGGTTCAATAAATACCAGTACGCCATCGATTATGATATCGGAGAGAGTGCAGTCAAAACGCTCGCTGTGGATCCTGGTAGACTATTCCGGCATCTGGCAGAAGAGTACAAGACATTTGTAGTGCCAGGACGATGTTTCGAGATGGATAACATGCATTTCCGTATAGGATTTGTGCGGATGCGGAGGAAATCCAGATCGGCCTTGCCAATTTGAACAAGACGCTCAATGACTTTATATCCAAGGAGGTTCGGCATGGATAAAAATACTCATACAAAACATCCGAGACAGATCCAAAATGTTAAAAGGCTGATCATCACACCGCTTCAGAAAAAGTTCAAATTCAAGCTGATCGGCTAGATACAAAAAGGGTGTCTCTTAACAAATTTTGTCTGGATTTATAGAAAGAGAGTGGATTTTTTGTTTAGCCTTTTTGTTTCACTCGGTATAAAACTTCACCGAGATAACCGCCATCGTTGATCAGCGCGATGTAGAGACCGGGTTGGAGATAGACTTGTCTTTTGAGCATCGGCTCGGAAAGTTTTTCCAAAAGATCACATGCGTTCCAATCCCCTTTACGATCACTTAGCAAGATCGGTGTTTCTTCGGTTTCGATTTTTTCCAAAATTTCTCTTAGTACCATTTCGGCCTCTTTTCAAATAAAATCTCTTAAATCATTCAGCCCTATATATACAATACGTAACTCAGGCGAAAAAGGTTGCCTTTTTCCCTCAGCCCGAGACTGACTTTGAAAAATAGCTATATCCAAGAATTATGCCAAATTGTCATTCTTTTATGATTACTCGGGTGAATTTCCCGTAAAATCTTCTTTGCTCCACATATTAAAAGGGATCAAATCGTTCGCTATCGCACACTCGCTGTTATGCTTTCGCACACCTTACCTGAATAAGCCAGCTTTCTCCTTAGTTATTCATAAAAATGGCATCTTCAATTCGTGAATAATCCAGGTTTGTTTTTTTTAATCGAAAATTCCTCAGAAATCCATATAATAAACTACCTGAGCGGTTGTTTCGAGGATATTCTGTGCAACTGCATGTTATTCTCGAGAGTTAAAAGGATGTATCGCTTTATATTTGGAGGGAGAACATGTCTCAAAGATTCGTAAAATATTGCATACCAGTTGTTCTGCTTTTTTCAATCACTGCAATCTTGGCTACCTGCGATTCGTCTTCAGGCGGCATTTTCGAGGGGGAAGTTGTCAAGGGAGAGATCGGGAAGAAACTGGATACTTATCTCACGCGGATCACGCCTTTTGGGTTTTCGGGAGCCCTTCTCGTTGCCCAAGGTGGTGAGGTTGTTCTGAACAAAGGGTATGGAATGGCCATTCGATCCGAAAATGTGCCCAATACGTCAGACACCGTATTCAGCACTGGTTCGATCACAAAACAGTTCACAGCGGCCGGGATTATGAAGTTAGAAATGATGGGAAGATTGAAGAGCAGCGATCTCAT
>Ga0307419_10000511_pt1 | contig 19608 bp, 18 predicted proteins | sample SalMarWE160230MG_2_FD_202512 | JGI IMG/M metagenome (GOLD analysis project Ga0307419, IMG submission 202512) | Salt marsh sediment microbial communities from the Plum Island Ecosystem LTER, Massachusetts, United States - WE1602-30 | ecosystem: Environmental > Aquatic > Marine > Intertidal zone... | reverse complement strand
GGTAGATATTTGTTAGATCCTTATCTTAATACAATAATCTTATATTATGCATTTTAATATTAAAAATTTTTGAGTTAGATAACCTTCTAAATGATGCAGGATATCTGCTTTTTTAATGATACCGAATATCATTCCTTTCGATACGAAAGGGTATTAAATTTATTTTTAAAAAATTAAAATTAATTAAAATTAAAATTGATATGGTTTTTATAACTAGTTATAATGATGGATCAAAAAGATAAAATACTTAAATATGAGCAGAGGAAAAAGTTTGATTTTTTAGAAAATGACCCAATTGGTCGTATTGAAGCTACTACAGAATATCCTATCATGTATCATGCTTTAGGATCCAACCCACGCACGGAACATCCTTTTAACGTGTATGATGATATTAAATCTGAACCTACTGCTATTGAGAGAACGCTTGAAATTGTATTGGATTCAATAAACCACGTTGTAGAGGAATTTTTAAGAAGAGAGATCACGCACATCGTTGGAATAGGAATGGGTACTAGTCAATTCATAATGCAGGCTTCTGGACCTGCTTTTTGGGAGTGGGCTCACGTTACTTCGGAAGATAAGGATTCAGTAGAATGCCTTACTATTGATAAACCTTATAATTTTAAACACACTGCATTATTCGCATATAGCGGAAGTGGTAGTACAATTGATACAATATCGGCAACTAAAAAGTTAAAGGAAAAAGGGGTTTATTGTGTCGCGGTAACTTCAGTTGCTGGAAGCCCACTCACTAAAGAATGTGATGATGTAATAGTCTGTGCAGGAGGATTCGATACGGGAGGGTCGGATACTTTTCATTATGCAACAAGATTAGCGGCAAGTCTATTATTAGCTTTAGTACTTGGGGAGAAAAAAGGAATTAAAGACATAAACTTTCAAGATTTAAGAAATAAGTTGCATGAAATACCAAAATTGATGGTTGAAAGATGGGAATACAACGAACAGAGATGTAAAAGTGTTGCTACTAATGTTGATGATGTTCGAAGTGTAATCATTGTTGGAGCAGGCCCAAATTTTGGTACTGCAGAAGAAATGGAGTTGAAATTTGAAGAGATGGCACATGTACCGGCTAAATCGATGGTTCCAACTCGTCATTTACATGGAGCACTGGGGTTAACCAATGAAAAAATCCTAACCATTTTGCTTTATCCCAAAAATAATTCTGAGAAGTGGTTTACCCAAATTGCAAAATTTACACAGTTAGTTAAAAGTCCTTGTATCGCTATTTTACCAGATTCCGAAGAAAACATTGCTTCTTTAATGGATTGGGTATGGCGTGTACCAATAGAAAATGAACACCTGTTTGGTTTGTATGTAGTACCTATTATTCAATTGTTACCCTATTTTTTTGCGCTTAAGCAAGGAACCATAAATCCAGATTGCCAAAAATCAAACATCCCGAAATATGCGAGGGCTTGGACAATGGTTTTAAAACCAGGAGGACATTAAATGGGATTTAAGATTGGAGTATTAGGACCATTAAATATCGATATTATAATTAAGGCAAAAGCTCCCACTGATATAAACGAATTGAATGCATGGTCTGGACCATCAGACATTCACGTTTTAGCTGCTGGAGCGGCGGGATACATATCACAAAATTTTCAACAATTGGGTAATGAAGTTCACATTGTCTCTTCTATTGGAGATGATTCTTTCGGTAAAATGATTTTAGATATTTTAAAGAATTCAGGAATTAATACAAAATACATCTTGGTCGAACAAGGTAAGGAATGTGCTTTAGCTATCTTCATTTTACTCTTCGGCAATGATAAACGACCTCTAACATTTCGATTACCAACTCACAGTGGATGGCCCCAAAAATTTGGAAAAAAAGTCGAAAAGTTCTTATTGAATACCGATCTTCTGCATTCTGCAGGATATTTTCACTTCCCAAACCTGTGGAATGAAAACTTTACCGCATTACTTAAAAAAGCAAAATCTCAAGATTTGAAGATATCATTGGACCCTCAGTTTCCATTATCAATGCTAGAACCTCCTTGGATTAACATTTTAAAACCATTAATCCCCTATATTGATATACTATTGGTGGATCAATATGAAGCCCTGAACATCACAGCTGAAGATTCAATTGAAAAAGCTGCTAAAACACTCTCAGAAGAGGGTTTTAACATGATCGCTATTAAATTAGGTGATAAAGGAGTACTCGTGAAAAATGCATCTATCATGAAGTACGTTCCTGCTACACAGCCTAAAAGATTTGTAGACACTATTGGAGCTGGAGATGCGTTTGATGCTGGTTTTTTACACGCATTGTTAGAGGGAAGAGATTTAGTAAAGTCTGCCGAAATTGGTATATCAACTGCAACTAATAGCATTCAAAATGTGGGGGGCATAATTAATTTTTCTACAGTAGAGAAATTTATCTAACTTACTGCTTTCGTAATTTAATTAAAATTCCTATGAAATAGTTTTATGAGGTTCTATTTTTCTATTCAATTTTTGCATGGAATAAAGTCTTATAATATTATAAAGGCAAAATATAGAAATTCTTACAGTTAATATTACTAAAAGCAAGGTTTTAAAATAGTCATAACTGCTGGCGAAAGGATCAACTATTTGCAGATAGAGGGTATATAAACAAATCAGTAAATAGATGAATTGCGCCAGAGAAATCCAAAAAACGATGATTACCTGGCGCTTTATTTTGACTTTATAACGCTAATCGTAAATTGGGTATCTTTCCTGAAAACTTGAGGGTTTTATAATCCAAATATAATAAAAAGTTAATTAAGATTAAAAGGAAGTTATCTATCTCTATGTCGTAAGGTACTAGGAATACTTTTATCAGCCTGAGTAGTACTTTCTGGCGAATCAGATGATGAGATTAAAGGGCGATATTTTAATCTTCCAGGCTTCTTCCTGATAACGTGAGTAGTGGAAATTACTGTTAAAATTGTAATTGAACCGATTGTTATATAGGTCCAAGGAAGATCAAGTAAATTAAACAGATTGTTATGAGGTAAAACCCAAAGCAACTTTGTATCATAAGTACCATTGGATACTTGCCCTAAATTAATGTATATCTCTCCATTATTTGAAGGGATTGAAGAAGAAGGCAATGTCACATTTACTGTAGTCATTGTACCATCTGTTATCGCAAAATCATTCCATTCGTATTGTACCTCATATAAACCCGTTGATGCCCTCAATGGTATTCCAGAGGGTGAGAAGATCAGATTAGCACTCGAATTAAATGATAATTTTAGAGTTAAAGATGATGGTACGTAGTTAACGAAAGTCAAACGTGATTTTAGCTCATTTGGTGCTAATAATCCAACTTGACGCCCAAGTAACACGTGTTCGCCAGAGATATAAAATTCTGCATTGAATACCCCATCACTAGATGAATATCCAGAATAGTAAGCAGGCTGTCCATCAATCCCATAACCGATATTCTCAAGCGTCAGGTTTGTTAATGCCGTTTCTCCGATAATTACATCTACTACTGGGTCAAAATATCCGTTACTATCGACATCTAAGAAGTCAATTAGCGACTCGTATTGCATTTTAAAATCTAATATCGGTATTCCCGTTGAGACATCATCATACAAGTTCGATTGAATCGCTAAATGAGAACTAAATCCATGGGAAAGTCCTAAATTATGACCTAATTCATGACCGGTGGTTGTTGGAATAGTTGCAGTATCATAGGAACTGAAAGTGAGTAGATCATCAGTTACTTCGAAGAACAACGGGGTTCTTAATCTGTCTTCTTCAATATCTGGAACAGAGTCACCATCATCATCCAAGAGCTTTGTTATATCTTTATATATAACCATTCCAAGAGAAAAGCCAGAAATCATGCTGAAAATTAATAACAATACGCCTATATTGACGTGAGGCTTATCTCTCTTAAAATTTTCTTTAGACATTATAATTTCTCTACTTTTTAATTTCAGTTTTAGTACACTCAATTCTAGAATAAAATAGAAAAATCTGTCGATTATTTTATATTCACGAGGATTCCAAACGCCTTATAGATAAGTTGGCTTTATTAAATTAACTTTTTAATTTATAATTTTGAATTTAATCGGTTTACTAAAATAACAGATTATGGTTAAAACTTTAAAGAAAACCAATATGAATTTCTGAAAAAATTCTTTAGACAAATCCTAAGCCATAAATACAAAAGATTAAATCAATCCTTTTATTATTATATCATAGGTTAACTTGATTTAAATGAATTAAAAAAGATTATATAATTCAAATTAACATTAATACTCAAATCAGTAATATAAGATTGTTTGATCTAATAATTATAGGCATTGGGAAGCATATTGATAATTAATCAAATATTATTTGAACTATCCAACGAGGAGCGATTACGAGTATTCAAAGCATTATTCAATGAAAAGAAGAAACATAGTGATCTTGAACAGGAACTTAGTTTACCAGGATCTGAAATTTCTCGTCATCTTAAACGGTTAAATGAAAGCCATCTTATTCGTAAATCTCTCAATCATCAATATTCAATAACAAATTTAGGTAAAATATTTTACCAATTATTAGATATTTTTGAGGTGTCAATAAAATTAAGAGAATTTTTCAATACCCATTCAATAACTATGATTCCCTTAGATCTCATATTGCAATTAGGAAGCATAAAAACGATCGAACTTGGCACTAATACGATCCAAAACCTTGAATTATATAGTGATATGATAAAAAATGCTGAGAGTGTCATTTACATCACCATGCATCAAGTTCAGAATTCAATAATCCCAGTATTCGAAAAAAAGATTCAAAATAAATCAATGGATATTCGAGTTTTAGTTGATAAAACCGTATTAATTTCTAGTCAAAATTCGGGGTTAGAAACTTTAAATCGTCAGGATCCTGAGGATTTTTTCAAGAAAGTAGATCTATTAAAGCCTGTGAAAATTTATGAAAATACACTTGATTTTTCACTGTTAATCACTGATAAAGGAGCAATGCTATTCTTAGATAAAGATGGGGAAATTGATTATAATCAATGCTTATTGGATAATAACAAATCCTTTATAGAATGGACAACTGAATTATTTGAATATTCTTGGGAAAAGGGAAATAATCTGCAATGAATATCATTGCGAGATATAATTTTTTATACAAATATATACCTCTTTAAAGCCCATTAGTGATTTTTGAGGAATAATTGAACACTCCTGGAGAGATTCCTCTTTTTAAAGCTGTTTTATAACACATTAATTGCAGGATAATAATTTCCATAATAGGCGCTAAAAAAGGATTTTCGATGTTATGATGATAAAAGATTAGTTTAGGAGTATTTAAGAGCAATTTATACTCTGAACTCAATTCTTGGTTAGTTACATATAATAAAGTCCCAAAAGTCCATTTTGAAATGAGTTTTTCAATGAATCGAATGTTTAGATCATTTTCATTGGGATTAGAAGTCATGAGTATCATTCGAGTGCGTTCATTAAGAGATTCAATTCCACCATGCCTAAAAGATGATACCGTCATTGCTTCTGAATTAATTTTAACAATTTCTTTAAAGTTTAAGGCTCCTTGGGACGCAGTTGATATGGATGTTCCCCTGGCGAGTATCTGAATAAAGTGATATCCATTTCCAAATTCTTTATCGATTGTATCAAACAGGCCATCAAGATTTTTATTATCACTTAGAAAGTTCTTTATATTTGTAATTAGAGATTTTATTATTTTGATCTCATTCACGGATTCAAAAAAATTGATAATTAAAGACCGAGCAAGCACATATAGTACTAATAAAGAACAGGTGTAAGATTTGGAGGTCACGGATTCTTCAATTCCCACGTTTAAAAATAATTGGGCATCTGTATGTGTAGCCAAAAAACTACTTGGATCATTCGTGATACCTATTGTGTAGGTCTTTAGTTTTGAGGATTGGATTGATTTAATTAATTCGACTATTTCTCCAGACTCGCCTGATTGAGAAACTAAAACAATGGCAACATTTTTAAAAATTTCCTTATTACTTTGAGGGAACCCATAAAGGAGAAATTCGCCAGCTTCTATACGCTCGACATCAAAACCAGCTTGCCTTAGCATGTAAAATGGAATGCAAGTGCAAAAGAAACTTGATCCCATGCCCGTAAAAATTAATTTCGTAATATGGTGAAGCTCTATATAATTTCTGATATTATCTAATGATGCTTTCTGGTTCTTAATAAGAAAGTTAAAACAAGCGTCCATCATTTTTCCTTGAGATAAAATTTCATCTAATAAATGCGTCATAATTATTCAATGGGTTAGGATATTGTATTTTTTTCGAATTTACACTTGAAATTTACTTTTACAGTAGCTATAACATGTGGATCAAGTGAGAGATCGATATTATTCTTTTCAATTAGTTTAACATTCGCTTTTATCTTATTAATTGGATGTTCTTCCAATAAGTTAACGATTTTAGCTGACATGATCTGTAAATCATCCCAAAATGATAATTTACCTATTTGAGGTTGTGCTGAAAGATTATAAAGGCGTATAATCATATCATCTCCTTCCTCTGCTTTTTTTAGGATACTTAAAGCAATCGATTTATTATCGATAGAAAGGAATGAAAATTGAGCTGGTAGAAACGATTTCCTCTCAACATGCTTTTTAAGACGATAGGGATATAAAATGCCAAGTGGTGCCAATATTATTCTATCATTAGCCCCCATATTGGTGTTTATCATCGCAGGACAGAATGCCATCAAGGGATTGCTAAATTCTTGACCATAACGATGTAAATTTTCTAACCCATGGTTATTATTTTCAATGATTAAGGAAAGTTCAAAAAGATGAGAGCCTATACATTGTGCCTCTGGTGTATTTAAATCAGGTCCCGCATTAATATCTCGCGAATTTAAATCAAACCGGGATAACCATTCGACACAACGCAATAATGTTATTCCTAATGTAACCGTCCCGTCATCATTTTTAGTTGCGTCATATTCTGGGAGACCTTTATTTAAAATTGCATGGGTTCTATTATTATCGCTAACTGCAACAAATTGTTCATTATAATTAGTAGTTGTTGGTTTCTGGTTCCAATCACTTCCCTCTGGAATGTCAACAGGACGGGAAATAACATGAAAATGGCCATCACTTTTAATTTCCTCAGTTTTAATTGATGTGGGAAATTTAATGCGAAGTTTATGATCTCTGCTTTTATTCTCCACATTTATGTTAATGTCTACTCTTCTAATGGATTCATATACTGTGAGAGTAATTGAAATTGGATTAGAAACCAAAATTTCTTCTCTTTTTTTACGGTCACTACTTAATGATATAGGTAATTTAAAATCATATTCTATTAACAAGGATTTGCTTATTGAACCATATATTTGCGTTGACACATTTAAAGGAAGATTATTTTTTGTGGAAAATACTGTATCACTTTGTCCTTTTCTTGGACCTGAGAAGTCATAAAGATCACCCCAGTCCCCAATATCATCGACTTGGTATATATTTTTATACCATACCTGGCTTTCCTTATCAAATAGTGTTACTTCTCCGTTATCTGCAGCGGTAATTTTATAATATTGATTTTCAATCATATTATTAGTTGAGATTATATTGGTGTGTTGTTGATCCTGTAAGGAACTCGTATTATTAGGCTTTAAGTAATAAATACTAAATCCACAAGCTGGAATTTCCCCGATAAATTCACATTTATAACTTTTTGAATTAACATGTCGAAACCTTGGGACTTCATTGATTTCTTTGATTTGATATTCAATTTCCTTATCATTGTAATCGCATAAATTGAAGTTTTTCGCTGCTTTAATCCCCACTCTCTTCATATCAGTGAGGATATTAAACTGAACAACATCTCTTCTTTTCCAAGGTAACGGATTATAAACGACCAAATGGATACGATCCACGGCATCTTCTTGAATGTGTATTACCTCATCCAATGTTAAAAGTGAATTCTTTAATACTTCTAAGCCCATTTGTTCTGCCCAAAGGTATCGAATTTTCATTTCTTCATATACTTGGTCTATAGAACATCCACATATAGAATCATGCGGGTGGTTCTTTAACAACCATTTATACCCATTTAGAATGAATTCAGAAGGATATTTGAGGTTTCGATGGTTATTAACCACCCATGTGATTGTAGATAAAGGTTCTATGTATTTCTCATAAAGATGTTCGATTCGAGAATTGAGTTGTTTGACCCACATTCTGGTAGACAAAACTCCGGAAAGAAGATGAATGTATTTACTTCCTCTTAATTCTCCCTTATAACTTTGTAGGTTTGGTTTACTGGCCATAACTTTATTAACATATTCCTCGAAATTCCCCAATTCCATGCATTTTTCAGGATTTAACTCATTCCATTGGTCTACAATTTCTGGTAGCACTGGATTAGCAAAAGAATGATCCGTACCACTATTTAATAGTATTACTGGTGTAGCGGTAAAATTTTCTAGTTTTGATATTGCCCAATTTAACTTTTGAAGCGCTTTTTTATAAACGCCATTTTTTTTCTTAGTACTTAAATTGGCAACTGAACCATAACTTAATTTCATGACGCTTGCTAAAACTGAAGCTGCATTTCCAGGAGCTTTCCAAAAAAACTCAATATTTAGACCTTTTTTTGAGAACTGATTGCCAAGACCTCTCCAAAACAAGACTGCGGGAATTTCGAATCCTTGTAAAATTTGAGGGAGTTGAGCGATATGCCCGAATGGATCGGGGCTATACCCTACTTTCATGACACTACCGAATCGCCTCGCAATTTTATGTCCTATCATTAAGTTTCGAATTAAAGATTCTCCACTAACTAAGAATTCATCAGGCATTACGTACATTGGTCCAACTAATAACCTTCTTTCTTGAATAAGGTTTTTAAGTTTAAACTCCTCATCTGGTTTGATTTCCAGATAATCTTCAATTAAAATAGTCTGACCATCTAATGTGAAGCTTTTATATCTTGAATCATGGTTCAGAATTTCAATTACGCTTTCCATCATTTTAATTAATCGTACTCGAAATTCTTGAAAGGTTAGGTACCATTCCCTATCCCAGTGAGTTTCAGAAACAAGGATGATGTTATTAGCTTTCATCTCTTTAACCTTAAATATCTAATGCTGAATTCGTTGATTTTTTAACTTATACTTTACTTTGATATGATTGGGATATCTATATATGAAGGAGTCTTACTATTTCGATAAATGGTTAAAATTGGTTTTCCAGTACTCGGATACTTTTTAAATGTCTCCCGATCATGACCTGCGATTGCAATTCTAATTCTATGACCCTTCTTGATTACAACAGAGGTTGAAAATAATCCATATTTTATTTCCATTACTTTATTAGGAACTACTTCTAAGGCATCCTTCTTCTTATAAGAATGATATGGAACCATTGTTTTATATAATGGGGGCTCTTCTGATATTTTTCTATGAATAAACCTAAAATGACCATCTGTAATGTAGGTTACTACCCCTTCTGGATTAATGTCCTCTAAATAAGTATAGATTACTCCGTCTTGGTGGGTTGTGCTAAGATTCATGGAAATTATGGGGTTACCAGTAATTTCAACATCTTGTTTAAATGGTTCACTTGTATATGTCCTTAATTTTAGATCTCTCTCCGCTCTATTACCATATATGATTTTAAACCCCATTAATGTCCACCATCGATTATTTTTTCCAGTACTTGCAAAAAAATCAACTTTATATAGATCAGAACCTGCATCTTCTTTTGGTGGAATATCTACAAGCATATTATTATCTGAAAAATACCACCTCGAATACTGATGACCTCTTGGTGGCCATGTATCCGTCTTTTTCCATTTTTCTTCTGCCATCGTATAATAGTACAGCATTTTTTTAATAGGTTGGCTGTTATTAATGCTGCGCTCAAAAAAATGAATCCAAGTTTTAAGTAGTTGGTCAAGTGTTGGCTGAATTTCATTTCTTTCGGGGAAAAATTGATTTGAAGGAAGTGCGGCACCATGATTCCAATCTCCTAATATACATATTTGTGGATTATTCAAATTCAAAAATCGATTAATAACAACATCTCCATATCCCGAATCGAGCCAAGAAGACCAACTTAGAATAGGAACTTTTGAAGCTTCGATTTCTTTTTTATGGTAAAAAGTACTTATATAATCTACTTGATTTCCATCTGGGAGCTTATCATCTCGAAAATTTAAATCCTTTGTCAGTTCATAAACATATTGATTGTTGATATGTTGATCTATCGCTTCTTGCAATAAATTTGGATTTGATTCGGAAATAACCGGTTTAACCCCCTCCATCATTAACCAAAATGATGGTATGTTTTGCTTGAACATTTTGGGATTATTTTGATCTTGTAACTTTCCAGAAAGCGACCACATTTGCATAAATGTGTGATTATAACACCCTCCAGGAGCCGCACCATCTAAAAATGCATCCCAAGAACAATGACCAAGCACAATTGCTTTTAGAGAAGGATTGTTGTGAGTTGCTAAATACTCAGCAGCAGTACCTAAATAAGATCCCCCACTGGAAAATACCATTCCATTTGACCAAGGTTGGGCAACAATCCAATTTAGGAGTTCATTTCCATCCTGTACTTCTTCTTTAGTAAATGGAAAATCTCTACTTCCAAAGGAAGCTCCCGTTCCTCGTACATCAACAGAGACAGTTGCATATCCATGAGAATTGTACAGTACATTTACGACAGTAGCTAATGGTAATTCATTAATCAACCATCTGAATGGTACTCGCAATTTCATGGCTCTCCAATATCTTGTCTGAGAAAGAAAGGTTGGAAATTTAATTTGGGTATCATCAAGTTTTGGTAGAGAGACCGTTACTGCTATCTTAACTCCATCTCGCATCGTGACATACTCGTCATATATTATCCTTTCATAGGAATCCTTTAATTTTGTTAATGGTTGTTTGGCAAGCTCCGAGAAGGGATTACTCTCATCATCCAATTTTTCATTCATTTTATAAGGTTCTCCTTTTGATATTAAAGTAAAATATAATCTTGGAAATGTGTATATTACTCGTAACTATTAATCTTCATATTTGATCTTCTGATACTTTGTTAAAATTCCAGAATTCACTTGTTCTAAGAGATCTATTGTGTTATCCCAGATATTTTCCATAATACTTTTTAATAAAGCGTATTCATTCTTATTTTCTGAAATAATTTTAATTATTTTTGAATCGTTATTAACTTCAATAGTCAAAGCGGTTTTTTCGCTTAAACCACCAAAAATAATTAGCATGACTTTTACTTCATGGGGTGTTGCGATTATTTCATTTGTAAATTGTTTTGATTTTACCCAAAGGTAAACAGTATAATTTCTATCATCGAATTCTATTTTAATATTTTCTTTTAATTCAGCCCGCAAAATAGAGTATATCGCTTCCATTAGTATCATCTCATTTTATGATCTTTCATATGATTTCATTATATTAAATCTGAATTTTCCATTATCATAAATTCCAAGTTTAATCAATTTTAAAATATATTCCTATAAATATTATACAAATTAAAAAAAAAAAATTAAATTTGAAGTTCCTTTAGTTGATTTTTGATGGTTAATACCTTTTCTGGTTTTAAATCCCATGTTTTCCAGAAATATATTACACCGATTAGACTGGCAATCGCGGGTATAATCATCATGTGTATTATTATTCCAAATTGCGCTAATTCCGTCTGGACTGGTGCCTCCGCATTGAATTCTGTTACAACGTGGACTAGCCAAAATACGACTAACTGGAAGATATACATGGTTCGACTAAAAAATGTTTGTAAACCCATATAAATTCCTTCATAACGTTTCTTATTTAATACGGCTGCCTCATCGTAAAAGTCACCTCCTACTGGGGTTCCAGCAATATTACTTATTCCTACTGAAACTCCCATTATTGCCACAAGGATGAGTATGACAAGAAAATTCGTATAGAATATTATCATAAGGAATAAAACTATTGCTTTTAGAAATAAGGAAATAATATACATCTTTAAGTGACCATACTTCTTGGATATCCAAAAGTATAATGGAATTGGGATGAAGGCTGCTAACAAATAAGGAAGATATAGTAAAAGTTCGGTGGTGGCACTTGCTTGGAGTACATAGCGAACATAATATGGAATTGAGGCAATGAATAGCAAGTTGAATAGAGCGAGAGTGATAGTCATGACGAGAAGGGCTCGAAAATTTTTTTGTTTTAAGCTAGTTTTTAACATTCTAATGAAGCTTTTAAGAAACGGTTCTTGCTTTGTTTCGGTGATGTAATACTTGTCAATTTCTTCCTTGGATTCTCTCTGACCAGGAATGCTTAATAAAATTGTAATTAAAAATATTACACCACAAATTATGGCCAACATGATATAAGATGACTTATTTCCATATTGAACAACTAAAGGTGGAATAAAGAATGCAAGCATTAATCCTAAAGTGGATAATAATTGCTGATAGGAAGAAACTTTTAAACGTTCCTCATCGGATCGAAACTTATTGATAAGAGATGCAAGATATGAAACCCCTATGATAGTCATGCTCCCATCAAATAACATTAAAAATATTAAAAACCAAACTAATGTGAGCCATACGCCACTCACACTGGGATCTGGAGGCATAAAAAAGAAAATTAAAATAATTATCACTGGAAAAGAAGCACACATTAACCAAGGAAATCGTTTTCCCCACCTCCTTGTTAATCGATACTTTCGATCAGTAAGATGTCCGAAAATTGGATCATTAATCATGTCCCATATTGTATAGAAAATGATGGCAACAACCATTAAATTTATAGGTAATAATATTTCTGTTTCATAAAAAGCTGTAAATCTCGCTGTCATGATGTTTGTTACGATTGTAGTCCCAAAAATTACCGACGTAAACGAAACCATTTTACCCGTTGAATGTTTTACATTATTCATCTTAATCTTAACCTAGTTTTTTTAAAATTATAAATTTTGGTTGATTGTATATATGTTAAAATTATTAATAAATGTTTATGTTGATTTAAAAAATTTAAATGAATTTAAATTTTATGAATTAATATGATCATCAAACCGCCTCCAAAAAATCAGGTTGGAAAGTCTTTTTTCATAGCTATCTTAAAAATTATCTCTCTAAATTTTATTATAATCCTTCGTTATTCACTAAATCTAACTATATGAGTAATAGTTCATTTTTTTTAGCTATCTTTCTATAAAAAGAGAGAAAAGATGGATTAAGTTTTAAAAATTGATTTTGAATGAGCTGCTACATTAACGAAGACCTTTTTTTCTTAATTTTGGAAAGAGGGCTCCCGTGCGTTCTTTGTATTCCGTATATTTATGTCCAAAACGCCTAGTTAAATCTTTCTCCTCGAAATGAATCATAATTGGGATATATATAATGATGAAAACGAAAGAAATCACTACAAAAAACCACGAATTAAGCATAAAGCCAAAAGCAACAAATAATGGGAACTCTCCGAGAGATTGAGGGTGTCTAATATAATTATAAATCCCTCCATACATCTCTGTTTCTTTTGAAGGCGATAATGTTTCAGATCCTGCATCAATTACTCCTTTTCCAACAAGAATTAAACAAGGTACCATCATGCAGAGCCCAATTATAATACCAACCCAGATGTTAGAACTAATTCTCCACTCACTTAATACAGGGAGCGGATACCAAATCCAGAATATTAGATTTACTACAGAAATTAATTCAAAAATGCCCCCCACTGAGCGAAAAGTCTTACATTCTTTCCAAGCTTTATCTCCTCTTTTTTCTGCTCTTTTCATGGGCTGAAGGCTGATAATATACGTGTATCCCATTATAAAAAACGAGATAATTAATGAGGTAAAATTGATATAGCTAATAATCAATTGCATGTCATCTCCATTCCTGTTTATAATATTTTAGTTAATCTCTAATAAAATTTAAGCTATTTAAAGGTAATTAAAAGTATTTACACAAGTCGAAAAAAGTAACCAGTTAGATTTAACAATAAAATCTAAGGTCTAATCATTAATTATAAAAAGTTTTTTAACATCTCTTCGGTGTTGTCCCATAACCGTTTTTGGATCTCTTTATCATAAGTAATATCTTTAGAGGATGTTGGGCGATTATTCACAAAATATTTACCACTCACATTTTTTATTTCTGGAGCGATAGCAGCAAAAATTAAAGTACTAGCCCCTTCAGTAAGAGACGCTCCCCTCACTCCAAATGCAGATTTTAACAATTTTGTATTAATTACTCCCGGATGCAGAGCATTAATAGTTACGTTTGTGTCTCGTAATTTCTCTGCAAAATAATATGTAAATAAGATAAGAGCTAATTTCGAATTGGCATAAGCTTTTACTCCAGTATAACCCTGTTCCAGTTGCAAGTTATCAAAATCAACATGATTGGAATGAACACGTGAAGCCACATTTACTATTCGCCCTGATTGTGCATTTTTAAGCAGATCAAGTAATAGATTGGATAAAAGAAATGGGGCTAAATAATTCACTGCAAAGGTCTCTTCTAGTCCATCGTGATTAATACTTCGTTTAGATCTATAAACTCCCGCATTATTAATTAAAACATCTAATGTATCAAATTTATCGTGAATCTCACTAACCATCTCTTTTATTTGGTTGAAATTTAGTAAATCAGCATTCACATAACTCAAATTATCACTTTTAGATTCTTTTGCAATAGCGCGCATTGCTGATTCTGCTCTTTCCCTATTTCTTCCATGAACAATAATGTGATGACCAGCCTCTGCTAACTCAATTGCAGCTTGATGTCCAATTCCGTCTGTTGAACCCGTGATTAAAATAGTTTTTTTATCCATGTGTTCCCCCTTCTTAAATTGTCAAACATTTGTAATTGTATCATTAAAAAACCTATATAAAAGAACCCATAATAATTAATTAAGACGCTCCCAGCGTTCCCAAATAAGAAAGAGAGGATAGAGAGAAATTTTCCGGGAGAAAATGAGGTGATATTAATTCTTGAACGCGGATTATAGTTCAAAAAGCAAAAAAGGTGTTTATTAATAAATTTTAGAGCTGTTATTTAAAAGCATTAAAATCATTCTAATTTGAGAAAATTCCTAATTTTAAACAATATTTTGCCCAAAACCAGTCCAATATGAAAGATATTGCTGGGATGCGCGATAAATTGATTCATGCATATTCAGAAGTTGATTTAAACTTGGTCTGGCTAACAATTCAGAATCGTCTTCCTCAATTAAAGTCTACTATTGAAAAATTCTTTGATACCATCGTGAAATAACACTTCAAATAATTAAGAAAGAATCATTACCTTAAGATTTAAATTTAAATATGTGTTAGAATATCTCTTATTAAATATCATGAAAATTATATTTTTAGGTACTAATGGGTGGTATGCAACAAATTTAGGAAATACTACTTCTATTTTAATAAATTCCGATGACTATCATGTCATCTTAGATGCTGGTGATGGGATATATAAAATTGACCAATATATTAATGATGAAAAACCAATCGTGTTATTGCTCAGTCATCTTCACTTGGATCACATTATTGGACTTCACACCTTTGCAAAACTCAATTTTAATCAGAAAATCAGGATTTATGGATATAAAGGAACAAGACAGGGTTTAAACGCGATCATTAAACACCCATATTCATCCCCGTTAGATCAATTACCATTAAACATAGAGATTCATGATTTAGACGAAGGGAAACATGATATCGGATTTCCATTTACGTGTAAGCTTCTTATACATGCAGATACTTGCTTAGGATATAGGTTAGAGCTTGAAAATAAAATTCTCACGTATTGTACTGATACTGGTTTATGTCCAAATTTATTTGAACTTGCTAAAAATTCCAATATCTTCATAACAGAATGTTCGTATAAACCAGGTCAAGAAGAATGGCGTTGGCCACACCTTAAACTAGAGGAAGCTGCTGAAGTGGCGGTAAAATCAGATGTAAATAAACTAATTCTAACTCATTTTGATGCAAGTTATTATAAAACCCTAGAAGAGAGGAAAAAAGCTGGAGACAAGATTAAGAATATATTTCCGGCAAGTATGATTGCTTTCGATGGTTTAGAATTTGATATTTAACTATAATTAAGTCAGATATTATATTAGATGAGACACGTCATCAATACACCATAAAATTTATAAAACACTCTCTTGAGCCTTTAAATTTTAGAGAGATATCATAAGAATTCTTTTCTTTTAAAATAATTTAACGACAATTACCCAAAGTGCGTTCCACATTTATAATACGGTGCAATTTGACATAACTCATTCAGATTAAGTGGAGTTTTCCATTTGTTGCGAGATATCGTTCTGTTATCACTTTTGGATTTTCAGTTATCGTTTTCATGATTTGCTTTTCTATTTTTCGTGTATTTTCTATAATTTTGAATGAAGGTGTTTCCCCTATTGCCATTTGGGCTAATTCCGTAATGTAATATGATTTAATGTTCCTTTCAGAGGCAGGGCTAGATAATCTTGCAAGACAACCAGTGCATATATGCGCGATTATTTCAGCATTCACGTCAACAGCTTCCAAGGTTCTCTCATTAGCTATTTTTGATGCAAGCGATCGATTCGACACGATAAGAGGCGCTCCACAACATAAAGATTGTTTTTTATTGTGCTTCATTTCTACAACCTCTGCACCAATAATCTCAAGAAATTCCCGAGGACTATCGTATATCTTCTTATCCAAACTTCTCCAAGGACAAGGATCTTGAAAAGTAATTCTTTGCGTGATTTTATTTTTAATGGTTAAATCACCTTTATGGTACTTTTCGATCAAATAGTCAATAATTGTTTGACCCTCCACGTTAAAATCCTCGATTATGGAAGGGTACACGCCTTTAATCATGACATCGCATCCCGGACAAAACGTGATGAGTTTCTCTACTCCAAGGCTCTTGAGCTTTTCTCGCAGTTCTAATCCTTTTATGCGTGCTTCGTCCTGACCGAAATACGAATGAACGTATCCACCGCAACAATACTTCATTCCGCCTATTAAGGGTAAGTCCCTAAACAATTCGGTTTTTGCCAGACCCGGAAAACAATAGGGAATGCCGCAGCCTAAATAAAACATTTTATCGCTGTTTGGAGGATTTTCATATTCACTTAAATCCCGCTTTTTTATCTCGGTTTCAATTTCTAACCCTATTGCCATCAAATTATGTGGAATCTCCTCGGATATCAGTGAGATACATCTAACACCATTCTCGCAATAATTTCGCAATCGGATTTCTCTTATAAGATCATAAGGATTGGATCCTGTTGGACATACGACATTACAATAAGAGCAACTGCCACAATCCTTAATAATTTTTCGCGAGTTCCGGGTCTCAATCATCTTAATTATCTCTTTCTTAGCACTTTCTATTGGCAATCGCAAAAAAGGGCACTGTTCAAGACATGTGCCACACCGCTGACAGGTTTGTTCATTAAACATGATGCATGACTCCAAAACATTTAATCTAAGTTTTTATATGTTAATATTATTCTACTTAAAATTATTTAAATGCATTCTAATTGATATATCAAAAGAATATTTAAAACAACGTATCCTTTTAGGTAATGATGTTGTATTTCCTTATCATACAAACGAAATCTACAAAAATTTAATTTAGGGGAGACACTATTAATGATAATGTTGAAATATCGAGAGGGTGGAATCCTTTATCTGCTGATACCGATGGTGATGGCATTGAAGATTATCGGGATGCAGATCCTAAATATAATCTAATCGTAAAAGTAAATATTAAAAAAGGTCACTTCGATTCAGCTTTGCAAATACTAACCCCATTATTGCAAGCTACAATCGAGGTAGAGGCAGACCCAACGCATAAGTACGAGGTTGCATCACAAACAAAAGTTGCTTCAGAAGGTCAAAAAGATATAAAAATTTGGGTTCCCTGGATTTGTACTACGTGCTGGGAGGCTTGTTTACCTTGGTGGTTAGGGGGTGGCTGTGCAACTTTATGCGTACCATATCCTTGCTTAAAAGAGGTGAAACTTTATCAAATTTACACTACTGCAGAGTTTAATAATGAATATTACTTTGATGTCGATGATGGATATAGCGATTTGGATATTTTAAAAAAAAATCTTAATTAGAAGCTTTAAGTATTTATTTTTTGTTAGATTTATATGAATTAAAGAGGTGTTTAAAATTCAAAACAACATTATATTAAAGAATCTTTTAGATTCTGATGAAAATTTGATCTTTTCGACCCAACCATATTATAAGGAACATAAATTTATAGATACGAAAAAATACTGCATCATTTTAGCTTTTATTATCCCGCTTTTACTTTCTATTATATTATCAGTTTGCCTGTATTTTTGGGGACAATTATATCATGGAATTTTGTCAGAATTTTCAGGTTTACATGTAGCGCTAATATTAGTATTAGGAACTAGCATTGGTTACTTTTTACTTATTGAAATTTTGTCATACATTAGGAAACAAAGAGTTTCACTTAAAAATACGCAATATGTAATCACAGATCAACGAGTAATCTCAATTGCTCCTGATTTTAATAATGCATATTTAGTCATACCACTTGCTTATGAAAAAATTAGTGAGTTTTTTATCGATAGGCAAAAAAACAAACCTTTTTTCCATTTGTATTTCAAGACGTCAGTAATGTCCAGCGAGGAAATGAATAACAGCTTCATAATTGCTAGGCATGTCAAAAAACAAGATGGCGGTGTACTATTAGAAAATCAAACAATTTTCAAATTACCAGAAAAGCAATTTATTTTAATTTGGAGAAAAGTCAAAGTAACTGATAATTTAACTGATATATTATTACAATATCTTCAGAAAAAGCAGAAAAATGTCCCATTAACTCATTTAGGAATTGAAAAGATTGAAGCTCACATTGGTGGGTAACTAAAAGTATAGTAATAAAAAAAATATTTTATTATTTGGGAATTTCACTAAGAATTTTTCTTTTTTTCATTAAGACATACAATACTATGATTAGTGCAACAGTTCCTACTGACGGTAGGATAATGATAATCATGATTAATATGGGATCAATTGGTCCTGGTCCTGGGTGCCCTTCATCAATTTGGATATTAACAACATAGTTGTTAATACCAGATACTACTACATCATTGTATGAATCCACGGCTACATCTGTTCCAACCTCTCCATCTATCCCACCCCATGTTCGATTCCAAATTTCAGTTCCCTCTGAATCGAATTTTACTAATGCAATTTTGTAATCTCCATCTCCAACCATATAAATAAACTATCCTTAATGATATATGGGCCTTTACCATTTCTTTTAGTAAATCAATTTGTACATGGATTACGCCTAAAACAATTTATTTTCATTAAATTAAAATTCTAAAAAAGATGGATTAAAATAATAAATACTAACCAATAATAAGAAGTGTTATTGACTATTGGATAAAGAACTTATAGGCATGTGTGGAGCATATTGTGGGTTATGCGAATGGAAAGAGAAAACTAATTGCCTGGGATGCCAATCATGTAAAGGGGAGATGTTCTGGGGCAAATGTAAGATAGCAAAATGCTGTTCCGAAAGAGGATATATTCATTGTGGTTTTTGCTCAGATCTACCCTGTACGGAGCTTCAACAAGCAT
>Ga0307419_10000509_pt1 | contig 19639 bp, 16 predicted proteins | sample SalMarWE160230MG_2_FD_202512 | JGI IMG/M metagenome (GOLD analysis project Ga0307419, IMG submission 202512) | Salt marsh sediment microbial communities from the Plum Island Ecosystem LTER, Massachusetts, United States - WE1602-30 | ecosystem: Environmental > Aquatic > Marine > Intertidal zone... | reverse complement strand
CCAAATCCCAATCCACCGGGAATCGCCAAAAGAGGCATCTGTTCGATGGGAAAATCCCACGCACGAGATACCAACCCGGGAAGCAGCGTCATAATGACGAGAATAATCCCCGACATCAGAACCAGATATGCGATGGCGCCGCGCACGACAGGCTTCCCAACGATGAACCGCCATCCCGCTCGAATCTCTTTCCACGCCGGTTCATCGTCAGCCCGATCGGTCACTTCGCCAATCCGAACGGGCAAACGGGTATAGCCCCACGCAGCCAGTGTGAAAAGCAGAAAACCTACTGTCCCAACCATCGGTGTACCACCTGCGTGGAGCAACATCGGCGCCAGCAGGATGGTTCCCGCACCCTGCGCACAAACCATGGCGACCTGCAAGACCGAATTCGCCGCGAGCAGCTGCTCCGCCCTTACTGTCCGGGGAAGGACAGCATCCCTTGCGGATGCCGTGAGTTGGTTAAGCGCCGATAGTAGAAAGTTGCTCACGAAGATCGTAAGCAGGAGTAAGGGGTCATTCTCCAGCCAGCGCGTGCTGAGGGCAAAGGCGAGAGCTGCCGCCAGGCTGAGTGAATTTCCCACGAGAAGCACGCGCCGTCGATCGCAGCGATCAACCCAAACACCGGCAAGCATCCCAAAGAGAAAGCCCGGCAACGAGAGGGAGAACATCATCACGCCCATGATGGTGCTCGAGTGTGTGATCTCCTCAATCAGGACAACGGAAGCAAAGAAGATAGCGTAGGTTGCTGCAATCGAGGCGAACTGCGCCGCGCTCAATCGAAACAGGTGGACATTCCTGAGAACGGAAAGTGTCGATTCGCTGGTCTCCGCTTTGGATTCGCTGAACATATCGCTTTCCCCTGTACAGACGCGGGGCCATGCAGCAGCGCCACCACTTGGCAAGAAACGAATGGGCTCTATTCAGTATCCCATTTTGCCGAACACTATGACTGATAACCTTCTGACTCGTTAGACAGCCTGTGAGACGTATCGTTTCAGGAGACAGCTTGGTAGCAGATGTATTGATTTGATGTAATGTCCGTTGAAAATGTCTCGTTGCGAAGCTCTTTCCCAATTTCAATGGTAGCATATCTGTAAAGTAATTATCATCTCTAACTTCAATTTAGTGTGCATTTCTGGCCTGGATTTGTTGCTTTTCGCTCCTCGTTTAACCACTCGATCCGGCAGATGATCGGAGATTGGACACATTGTCGCAGACACTTCAGAACCTGAATGAGTACCGCTCTTCGCACCTGGCGATCGAAGTGGAACACGTCATCCGCGGGCAGGGCATCGATCCAGCTCACCCCAACGCTCGCAGTCCGCAGTTGCTGCAGCTGGCCCAACGTGCCATTGAGATTGGACAACCCCTGATCAAGCCCGTCGCGATATATCGGCGCCTGGCTGCTATTGATTTAATACACGATCGATTACGCCTGGCCGAGGAACACACATTGCACGGCAGCTTGATCGGCCAGCATTTTTCGAGAGTCACTGCTGTCGTTATCGTGCTTTGCACTGTAGGCCACGGGCTCGATTCTGCGATCGATGCGGCATATCCGGCCGACCCGGCATTGGCACTGGCCCTTGACGGTTTTGGCACAGCAGCGATCGAAGCGCTAGCCAATGACATTTGCCATGTTCTGGAGTGTAAGGCGGCCGCACAAGAAATGCAAATCACAATCCCGCTCAGCCCGGGGATGATTGGTTGGCCTGTCGATCAAGGACAGGCCCAGATCTTCAACGCCCTCGATGCGCAATCGATCGGTGTGACACTGAACAACGCCTTTGTGATGACGCCGAAGAAATCACTTTCGTTCGTGGTTGGTGAAGGATTGAATTTGCAGACTGGCAGGAACACATGCGAGTACTGCGCCATGAACGAGATCTGCCGGTACCAGCATCATTATGAGCCGGAACTCAACCAAGCGGGACCGAAAAGCCGCGATCATCCTTGCACTCGTCAGCAGGCGTATAGGTCTCCTTCCCGACATACAATTCTATGAAGCATTAACAGCTCCTTTCCCTTCTGGAAAGTTACAATTCTCTTCAGGTCAATGTAGCCATGTCGTCAGCTTTATGGAAGGCAATATCGGTAAAACTAAAAGATGATTACACCAAACTGGCCGAGGGTGTTATGATCGAATCTCTTGTGAAACGCTTTCACCATCCATCAAAATAAAACATGTTTCGAGGAAAGGAAACCACAATATGCACGCAGTTGAGATCAACAATGTCGCCAAATCGTTTGGCCCAGTAAAAGCCGTAGTAGACGTCTCCTTCGATGTCAACCGCGGCGAAATTTTTGGCATGCTCGGGCCAAACGGCGCCGGAAAGACGACCACAATACGCTTGCTACTAGACATCTTCAAGCCGGATCACGGTTCGGTTTCGATCCTGGACGGACCCATGTGCGAAGCGAAGAAAAACCGAATTGGATACATGCCTGAGGAACGCGGTCTCTATCAGGATGCACCGCTTGAACGCTGTTTAACCTACCTGGGCACACTCAAGGGACTCTCGAAAACCGAAGCCCAAAACCGACTCGAACCATACCTGGAACGCTTCGACCTCGCGCAGCACAAACAGAAAAAGGTGAAAGAACTCAGCAAGGGCATGCAGCAGAAAGCACAGATTATCAACACCTTACTGCACGAGCCGGAGTTGATCATCATCGATGAACCTTTCACCGCTCTCGATCCCCTCAACACACAGTTGGTCAAGGATGTTATGCGTGAATTGCGCGACCGGGGAACAGCGATCCTCATGTCGACGCATCAAATGCACCAGGTGGAAGAGCTCTGCGATCGCATCGTACTCATCGATGAAGGGCGTGATGTGCTCTACGGCCCCCTGGATGACATCCGCCGCCGTTATACCGGGCATGCCGTTCTGGTGCGCGTCGACGGCGAACTGCCGGAGATTGAAGGTGTCGAAGAAGTAGCGCCTCATAACAATTCCGTGAGATTGACCCTGGCATCCGACGTGTCGCCGCAGCAAGTGCTGCAAGACCTGATGGCGAAAAATGTCACGCTTGAGAAATTCGAGATCGCACTCCCAACCCTGGATGAGATTTTCATCCGTGTAGTGGAAGAAGGAGAGTCGTGATGTCGAAGCTGTGGTTGATTGCAAAAGACGAATTCAGGCGCAACGTGTACAAGAAGAGCTTCATCCTGGCGCTTCTCAGCGTTCCCCTAATGTTGGCCTTCAACGTCGGCATTGGATTGATCGTTGATAACCTTCAAAAAGACTCCACACCCATTGGGTACGTCGACCACTCGGGTTTGCTGGATCAACCGATTTCAGTCTCCGACCCATCCGATGCCGTTCCCATCCTCGCCTTCGAATCCGAGGAAACGGCACGTGAGTCTCTGCAGGCCGAGGAGATCCAGGCCTATTATGTGCTCTCGGCGGATTACCTGACCACATCGAATGTCGAACTGTTTTACTTGGAAGAACCCGCATATAACGCTACGAGCCAGTGGAACAATTTCCTGCAATTCAATCTTCTGGCCGACTATCCACCACAAATCGCGCAGCGGTTGATCGAAGGCACACGCATGACCATCCGTTCACCGGGCGGCAACATCGAAATGCCCGCCGGGGGACCGACTCTAGGCTCGATGCTTCCCCTCTTCACCAGCGTGGCTTTCGTATTCCTGCTTCTGTTCAGTTCGGGGTACTTAATGACTGGTGTAATTGAAGAGAAAGAGAACCGCACCATCGAAGTAATTGTGACCTCCGTGTCCACAACCGACTTGGTCGTCGGCAAGGTGCTTGGCATCGTAGCCATCAGCCTCACACAGCTGGCCACCTGGATTCTGATCGCCGTACTTACCATTGCCGTCGGTGGGGACGCGCTGGGGCTGACGTGGTTTCAGGATATATCCGTCGACTGGCTCGCCATCATAAAAGTGCTCGTGATCGCCCTTCCCTGCTATGTTTTCGCTGCAGGATTGATGTTCACCCTCGGATCGACCCTAACAGAAGCCCAGGAAGGTCAAGCGGTAGGATCGTTGTTCTTTATCCTTCACATGCTGCCCTTATACATGATCGTAATGATCATCGAAAACCCTCTGGGAATTCAAACCACCCTGCTGGGCATACTGCCTTTCACGGCACTACTCAGTACGGGCTTGCGCAGTATTTTCACTGACCTTCCCTTTTGGCAAATCGCGCTCAGCGCCGCCGTACAAACGATATCCGCCATCGGTGCCTTGTGGTTGGCCAGCCGTTCCTTCCGGCTGGGGATGCTGCGCTACGGGCAGCGGCTACATATACGCGAGCTCTTTCGACGCGAACCATCTCTGGCCAAAAGGAGTTCGTCATGAACACGAAAACCGGCCTGATAATGCGCTACGAGTTAACGACAACTCTTCAGAGGAAATCCTTTCTATTCATAGCGTTCGGAATACCCATTCTGGCGGTATTGATTTTCGCTATGGTCAATCTGATCAAGAAGGGCTCTCCTGATGTCGACGACACATCGCCAATGGACATGACCGAGCTCGAAGTTGAGGGATACGTGGACCAGGCGGGATTGATTAAATCGATTCCCCAGGATATTCCTGCAGAAGTTCTCATCCCCTTCACATCGGAAGATGAGGCCCAAATTGCCCTGGACGATCAAACGATCACCGCATACTACATCATTCCCCAGGATTACATTGAAAGTGGCGAATTGATCTACGTGCAACCCGACCCATCCCCATCCATATCGGACAGCCAGGAATGGATCATGAAGCTAACCCTGGTACTGAACCTGCTGGAAGGGGATCAAGCCCTGGCTGGCAAAGTGTGGAACCCGATGAATCTGCACGCCATCAATCTGTCCCCCGAAACGCAAGCCCCAGCCTACGGGGAAGAGGATTGCTCCACGCCGGGCAGTTCCTGTGAGTCGAATCCATTGGTCAATATGCTGCCGATGATCATGGTGATCCTCTTTTTCATGCTCATCAACATCAGTTCAGGCATGCTCATTGGCAGTATTACCACCGAAAAGAAGAACCGGGTTATCGAGATTCTGATGGCCGCCGTGAAGCCTCGGGAACTCTTCGCAGGTAAGATCGTCGGCCTGGGAGTCGCCGGGCTGCTGCAATCCGCTGCCTGGATTGGAACCATCTATGCTTTGATGAAATTCGGTGGCACAACCCTGGGCTTGCCAGAAGAGCTCCATATTCCATCTTCAATTATCACCTGGGGCATCGTGTACTTCATGTTGGGTTACGCCATATATGCCAGCCTGATGGCCGGCGCTGGTGCGTTGGTCCCCGACATGAAAGCCGCTTCTTCCGCGATCTGGTTGATCATCATTCCACTCATGCTGGGCTACATCATCGTGGTCACGCCGATCGGCCAAAACGACCCCCACGGCCCACTTGCCGCCGGTTTGAGTTTGTTTCCACTCACAGCGCCTGTGGCGATGATCATGCGTCTGACCATTGGGGGTGTGCCGTTCTGGCAGCTGCCCCTCGGAGCCGTGCTGATGGCCCTCACCGCCGTTTTCATCATGCGCGCCTCGGCCCGCACGTTCCAGGCACAAAACCTGCTCTCAGGACAGCCCTTCTCGGCCGGCCGGTTCTTCGCTGCATTGTTCGGCCGCTAATTCGCGCCAGGGATCTCTGCGGTCGGCCGCGAAGCTCCGTGGCGATTTTATATCCAAAGCCGCTGATCCAGACATGGTAAAGTATACACACAGCTCCAGGATGGAGGTCCGCATGAGAAAACGTTTAGCGATCTTCCTGATCGTCGGCATACAGTTCCTCGCGGCCTGTAAACCGAAAACGACGGAGACAACAAAACCGGCATCGCCTCCGTCAGGCGATCAGGCGGCATCTACTCCGTCAACCGATCAGACGACATCCCCATCCACGCTTTTCGACAGCGACCTTGACGATCGAAGTCTCTTCTACTCCGGTTTGGTCGAGTCCGAACGAGTCACACTGGAACAACTGGAAGAATGCAGCACGTACCGTATCGATCTGACAATCGACCATAACTTGCAGTACATCGACGGTTGGCAGGAAGTGGATTACACCAATCGAGAAGACGAGCCCCTCGAAGAAGTATACTTCCGCCTCTATGCCAACATTTCGGGCGGCTCAGCATATGTTTCTTCACTCAATGTGGGGGGAACAAGCACCGACCCGATCTATGAACTCGAACGCAGTGCACTGCGCGTTCCGCTGCCAACTCCTTTGCAGCCCGGTGAAGAGATCCACATCGAAATGCAGTTTTTCGTTGATCTACCCCTGGAAATGTCAGGGAACTACGGGTTGTTTGGCTCCTTCGACGACATTGTAGTGATGCAGGAGGTTTATCCCGTCATTCCTGTGTACGACGACGAGGGCTGGAACATCGAGATACCGCCCATCTACAGCGATTTAACCTATTTCGATGCCAGTTTCTACCTCGTGCGTGTTACGGCTCCGGAAAACCTGACCCTCGTCGCCTCCGGCGTCGAAGTGGAACACAGTACCCAGAACGACCTGCAAATCGCCACATTCGCCGCCGGACCCGCGCGCGACTTCTACATCGCCGCTGCGCAGAACTACGAAGTCACGACTACCTCGCTGGGAGAGACAACGATCTACAGCTATGCGCCTGCGGGCTACCTTCCTGCTGCCAATACCACCCTGGAAATCGCCAGCGAAGCCCTGAGCGGTTACAGCAAACGCTTCGGCGCTTATCCCTATACCGAACTGGAAATTATCGCTACGCCAATGGAAGCCCTGGGCATGGAATATCCCAGCACTGTTGCCATATGGATTGGTTTGTACGATGCAGAAGCAGAGATCGCAGGACTGCCGGCAGGGGTCTACCTCGAGTCCACACTGGCGCATGAAATCGGACACCAATGGTTCTACAACACCATCGGCAGCGACCAGGTCGATGAGCCCTGGATGGACGAGGCGCTTACGCAATACGCCACCTGGACGTACTACCTGGATCGTTATGGGGAGGAGAGCGCGGCGGGATTCCGGGATTCTTTGGTGGGCCGCTGGGATCGCGTCGAGAAAGCGGACATTCCCATTGGCCTGCCGGCTGGCGAGTACGAGCCTCGCGAGTATAGCGCCATCGTATACGGACGCGGCCCGCTCTTCCTCGAAGCCCTGGCCAAGGAGATGGGGCAGGAAACCTTCGATGCCTTCATGCGTTCCTATTATGAGAACTGCAAATGGGGTATTGGCACGGCTGCTGATTTCCAACAGCTGGCGGAGGAGTCATGCAATTGTGATTTATCCGCGCTTTTCGATGCCTGGGTATACCCGCCATAGTGCTGTCGTTGCGCCTGTGAATTAGTTGTTCTGCTCGAAGGACTGCATCAAACCAAACAGGTTTTCCTCCGGATCGGCGCAATAGACTTGCATGCCAACACCGGGCACTTTGTTCGTTCCATCGACGGTTTTCCCGACAGCGTTATTCACCCGGCTGAGAGCATCACCGAGCGAATCGACTCCGATGGTGTTGATCCCCGCAGATTCTTCCTTCCCGGTCGTGACCAGTAAACAGGGCGTTTCACCGCCGTTCCAGGGTGTGATCTCCCACACGAGAGCTCTTTCGTAGAACTCGACGATCTTGTCTGGTTCAACTCTGATCCTGGGAGGATTGGCGTCTCGAAGCGGAATTGCCCATCGATACCAAAGTGATCAACGGCACGGCTTTCTCCCCCTATGGGCGTTGGTTCGCAGCGGGAGCGGCGGATCGCCGCATCCGCATTTTTGCGCTTGGTAAATAATTTGGCGATCCCGTTCCTCGTACATATTGAATCGAGTCGGGATCTCACCCCCTTGTATTCCCGGAATTAATTACCGAAGGCCTCTAGCAATAATTCCGCAACTCGTTCGCCGCGCGGTGCCAGCGAGCCGTCCATGTTAGGAACCACGTAGGTATCATCTACGCCATAGAAAGTAATTTGATCCATCGCGACTGCCTCAGCCAGGCAGATCAAATCCATGCCCAATTCGGGACTCAAATCGGTTGTTACGGCCTGGCGAAACGATTGGATCAACTCTGGTGCATTGAGTAAATTGCTCGGTTCGAGCGCTGCTTCACGCAAGCCTTTTAACACCTGCGTTTGCCGCTCGAAGCCGTCCCAGCGCGCGAGCGGTGTCGTTGCTTCAGAAAAGGCCAACGCCAATTCACCCGTCATGTGCAGCACACCAGGATGAAAGTACCCCAAACCAGCATCCGTAGCGTTGTATTCCGCCATGATTTCTACGTCGACTCCACCGACCGCATCGATTAGATTTGTAAATTGGTCGAGGTCGAGCGTGACGTAGTAATCTGGCCGCACACCGAATGTGTCGTATAGGGCCTGTGCCACCAAATTCGTCGCCGCTGCGACATTATTATCCTGTACATCTAAACCAACCCGATATATTTCGTCCAAACGAATTTGATCGAAGCCGACATCCGACAAAGCCACGATGGTGAGATTAAGTTCTTTAGGGAAATAAATCGAAGCGACGGTTTGGTTCGGAAAATCCGCTTCGATCAACCGCAGCGCAAGCAGGCGGTCTGATGTTCCTCCGTCCGATCGATCGGTCAACAAGAAGAGTACCTGCATGGGCGCTGAGTGTCCACAGAACGTCCCTCCGGAAGTGTCCAGATTGAGCACTGCATCGAGAGGGGCGCGCCAGAAATCCGTGAGCAGGAAGACGGCAAGCAGGACAACGATGAGTAAGAGAAGCAGAAGGATGGTCCGCAGTCCCAGTCTTTTATTCTTCATCGGACACCTCCATTAAAGGGCGCGGAAAGACAGCACCAACATGAATATATGCAAAGCACTCGGCCTTTCGATCTGCGAGCTATGTATTAACTTCGCGCACAATCGTCAAAAACGCCAGTCTACTTGGGTGCTATTGCAGGACATCTTTGAATTTGAATACTCGCATGGGCAAAGATTAAGATCCGACACATCGAGATGAAGGGACGAATATGCTGGATCATCTCTAGTTGCCGTCGGCGTCTCTGTGGGCTCAATGATTTCGATCTCCGGAGTTCCATCCGGCGTAGGTGTGCTGCTTTCCGTGGGTGTCGGCTTGAGGGGCATGAACGGGGTAGGTGTGTAGGGCTGGAACGGTGTAGGTGTCATCGTCGACGTGGCGTGAGGCGGCGAAATCATCGAAGGTCCAGCTTCTTCGCCGCCTACCACAGCGTGTCCGATCAGAAAGGGAAAGATGAGAAACAATGAGATGTTCGTCAAACCATGCGCCAGGGTCACGCCTAAAATCGAGCGCGTGCGGCGTACGTAATAGCCGAAATACAGCGCCACCAGGAAGACGAAGACCAGGTCGGCGAGCGAACGATAGCCCAGGTGCAGTACGGCGAAAATGGCTGCCACGTACACGACACCAGCTCCACCGAAAACACGTTCCGTGGCGTTCTGCATCAACCCGCGGAAAATGACCTCCTCCACCAATCCGGTGAAGATCACCAGGATAAGCAGCGCTTCGAGCACAGCCAGAAAGCTGGCCTTCGAGACGAGAGGATTGGGTTGCAGGATAATGTATTCGATATAGCCCAATCCCAGGCCGGTCAGGCCGACAATCCACTGCCCCAAAGACCAGTTGGCCTGCAATCCGAATCGTTCTCGGGGCAGACGCAGATAGCGGATCGCCGCAAACGCCGATAAGAAAATCGGGATTCCAGTCAATAAATACCAATAAACCAGGCGATAGTTAGATAACGGCATCGACAGGGAAATCACACGAATTAATGGAGCAAAAGCCAGACACATCCACATACGAGCAAGTGGCCGGCTTTTCTCGAAAAAACCCAGAATGATGAGCAGCGACAGGAGAATGGCATGAAGCCAAATCCCGACGTCCGGGGCTCCATAAACCGTAAAGATTTCCGCTCCGGCAATCCAAAGAAACGTCGAAAAAGCGACTAGATGTGACGGAAACGTCATCGTGACCCTATTCAAATCCGAGGTCTTCACAAATGGGTTCAATTCCAACTGTTGGATTTGACTCGGTAACAATCCGAACGGACATCTCGTTTATCATCTTCCGTACCTCACGAAGCGTTTTATCGGTATCACTTTTTAACACTTCTTACCAGCAGCAATCTCCCGAAACTCCGAAAAAACGGGAACAGACGAATGGGAATTTCGGCAGGGATACGCGCAGGCTGATCCACAAGCGTACTGCCTGCTGGAAGATCATCGAACATGATCCGAATTTCTTTCGTTGTGAGGAATGACACCACGATGGCGCGTCGAATCCCAAAAGCAGGAAGTTGAAGCCCCCCTTTTGCCAAGAGGCGGGTCATGTAAAACAGAATCGCAGCGCACCAGCGGTACTGATGGAACTGCTCGAGGACAATTATTTTCCCACCGCTTCTGGTTACGCGGAACAGCTCATCAACAGCCGCACGAGCAAGCTTTTTCGAAACCTTCCTTGTAGGTCCCACAAGATGGTGTAGCAAGTTTTTAATTATGACGTAATCGAATATACTCTCGGCAAAAGGCAGCTTGATTACATTTCCGCCAACCAGCTTGATGCTTGTGTTGGCCTGTTTTTGATAGGCCCGATACGTCAACTCACAGTTCACGAGCTCAGCCGCTCCCACGCTATTCGCGATCAGATCCAAAAGATATCCGTTCCCCCCACCCACTTCGAGCACGCTGCCTGGCCCGGCCCGCAGGATAAAATCGAGAATGACCGGATCTGCTTCAGGATGTACAATTCCCTCCCGCTGTGAATAAAAATCCGCCGCGCCAGTAAAGTGTTCGACCACTTTGTCTTCCAAAAAATCTGATGGCATACTTAACCTCTTTTTGCGGAGACCGTGGCCTCGCAATTATCAATCGGGAGTAAACAACAGCTCGCTTATATAGCCAAAGCTTGAGATCGGTTGGACCAACGTTATTGTCCCGATATCGGCCGCAGTATCTTTAAGGAATAATCTGCGAGATTGCGACTCGATTGAAATATTTTTCCTTACGCATGATCAAAGAACGTTATCGTGCTTTTATTGGCGCAGCCTATCAATATATATAGCCAGTATCTATATTGAGCCTATCTCTTCTGACAAAGCATGCTGTATCCAACCACGAAGCGCTTCTGTTGATCCAATTTATCGAAAGGCGACATCATCCATGGCATAAGCAGAAATGGCAGCAAGACGAGCGCGTAAAAACTATTTATCACCCAATATCTATTCTGACTGAGTTGCCCAAAGACTTGCCGAGGAATGTGCGAAATCAAATTGCCGACAGCGCTGAATATTCCCCCTCGCTTTCTAAACGATACCAAAGTAAAACCCGCATCCACAAGCATATGCTTCAAGCCAGATTCAGTCCAACGATGATAGTCAACCGTGTCGTGTATTCCTAAAAGGAAAGGCACGGTAATTATCAAATATCCGTCATCTGTAAGGATTCGGTGAATTTCAAGCAATGCCTTGTTGGGATTCTTCAGGTGTTCTAATACTTCTGTACATATTACGGTATCGATACAATGAGACGGAAATGGAAGCGCCAGAGCATCAGCTCGTATATGACTCGGGGCATACAGATCCAGACCTATAATTTTCCTCGACTTGAAAATATCTTTGTAACGCAACTCGCGACCGCTACCCACATCGATCGTGAACTTGGCATCACCTATAAGATCTGAAAATATTTTAAGATCTTTCAGTATCATCTGCCGAGTCAGGCTTAAATTCTTGACGAAAAATTCTTTGTACTGCATCGCGTTTAAATTGTAGCCCTCATATTATTACCGCCAGATCCTCTATAGAGCGGTTTTTCTTCCTTGTCCCAACCAACAGCCTCACGAGTCTCACAGAGAAGCATTCACGCTTCTTGATATCCAATACAAAACACCACCAACTCCATATCTATTTAATACACCACATTCCATACAATTGGCAGCGCCCATGGAAATCCCTTACTCACTTGTTTCTCAATCCAAGCATTTTTCATTACTCACCCAAAACGTCCCCGCTTCTTCTCCCTCTCTACCTACTGACGAGGTTCGATCGTGGCCCAGATATACAAGGAACGATACGGTGTAGAGATACCCTGCTTATATAAAATGAACGATATTTTTGCGTTTTGTTGTTCCCGATTATGAACGACAACGACCACCTGTCTCCACGTTTCTCCTGATTTGAGTTCAAAATCAAATATCTGCTCTTCTCCTTCATCCCCCGACACCACAACCCGGTAAGTGGTATCCACGCCCTCCCGGTTGATTGCTGTCACGGTAAAGAGTATCGGCTCGCCCGTTAAGTACGTATCCTTACTTGCATCATCTTGGGAATCGTGTTCGATGATATAAAATTCTGTAAAGTGCTCTTGCGTATCTGCTACTACCGTAGTATATGCCCGATTCGTGACCAGGCCTCCCAACGAAGATATAACCATGGCAACAATATACAGAGCCAGTGCCCAAGGAAGCTTGCGGATAAGAAAGTATGCATCAAATGAGGTCTCACCGATATTTTCTTCATCGATCGTCTTGCGGCGCCAAAGCGCCACTGCCGAACAAACGACCACAAAGATCGTTTCTGTGATGAGTACGGAGGTGCTGTTGATGCCCACAAGCGTGTAGTTCAGGATCAAACCGAAAATCGTCGTCAACGCAATGCTGACTCCCATGCTTAAACCCAACAGAGATGATAGATCCATCTCGCGCGGTTTTGGAAAAATTGACGCCAATAGAGAATACCCCGGCGCCATCAGAAGAAAGGCGAAGCCCGACACCGCCCTGACCAACGGGTACGTCCATACATGGGAAGACAAGTAAAACACAACCGGCAAGAGGATCATTGTTGCCAAATCCTCCCAATAGACCCGACCCGCCGACGAATTATTTTTTCTCATGATCATTCTGACTTTCGACAAGACTTTGAGAATTTACCCTTTCGTTTATCCGTATGAAGCGCGCCTGTCATTTGTAAGCTCATTTATATAGGATGCTCTGTCCGCTGTTCGCTTGTCACTGTGGACGTAGAATCAACAATCCGCCATTGTCGTAAACTGCATCGAAGGCCGTGTTTTCAGCGATTTCATCTAAATATTGCGAAAATGGTTCATAGTAACGAAATCCCGGACACAACTCGTGATCCGTAACATTCTTGTCGATTACGACGAAACCCGAAATCGGTTCGAATTCTTCACCGGTTTCTAGCCGATTGATAATTGCGCTGTACTGATCTACCGTAAAACAGCTATAGTCCTGTACTCTCCCATCGCGAGCGAGTTCCATGGCAAGCATGGCGTAGGTGCCCACGTTGGTCATTATCGTCTCCTCGCTCGTATATTTCTCAAGCCATTCCTTTGCTGCACGGATAGTATCCCAATCGGAACGTTCAGAAACGCGCTGATATGCCATAGCAAAACTCACACAAGCCAACACTGCCATCATGATGGCCGCTCCAGAAACAAGTCTCCTGTTAATCCCGCTTTGCTTTAATGCCAAAGCACAAATCAGCGGGCCGAGCAAGGCGATGTACCGCGTACTCGCATGACCATATGTCGCATACAGCAGTGTGTGGGCCAACAACATTCCCAGAATCGAGATAAGAAACAACGTCCTTGTTTCTAAAGAGAATGAGCGTTGCTGTTTCTCAAACCTACGCCAAACGCTGACTGCCAAAAACCAGGCAACAGCTGCTCCCATCAATGTGTAGCGAATCGCTTGAACAGATTGAACGGCCGAAGCACTCCCATATCGAACGAACTCCTCGGGATCTGGTGAGAGAACACCAATGAGTTGAAGTACACGCCGATAGAGCGAGAGTGTAGCGGCACTGAACTCCTCGCTGTAAACACTCCCCACGATGCGGGGAAGATAGCGATACAAGATCTCTCCAAAGCCGAGATAAATGATCACGAATGTCAGGCTGCTGCTGATCGTTAGAACGTTGGTCTTCAGTTCTTTGTTATTTTTATTGTAAAAATAAACGAATAGCAGCAGTCCATTAACCAAAATGGAATAGATGACCATCAAAGCCGGTCCGGTCCAATAGATACTGAACGCGGCGATAAAAACGACATGGGAGAGCAGAACAAGCTGTCGATTTTTCCCCTTAATGATTTTGACGTATAAAAATAGAAACACCAGTAAGAGAGACCTCGACCAAGCATAAATGGCCGTGTGATAACTGCCAAACACCACGGTAGGGTCAAAGGCAATCGAGATCGACAACAGCGCCGCCAGAGTGGGGTCAAGTACTTCCTTACAGAGAATATAAAAGATAAACGGAACGAGAAAAGCACCGATAGGGAAATATTGTAAATTCTCGATTTGCACTCCCGTAACCTGGACTAACATCAGCTTAAGAATCTCGCTACCTTGGTGTTCGGGAATAAACTCAAATCCACCAAAGCCGATGGGGATAAGGAACCGACTATTCTCAGACGCTGCTACGCGGACGTTTTGCACGAAATCATATTCAAGTGAGTGATGAACCGATGTGAGCAGGCAGCCCGGTACGATCCAGACAGTCATCAATAACACCCCCTTCACGAGTGTCTGCAGACGTCGACTCTTCAAGACCTTGCGCGTACGCAACCAAAAGGTTTCATTGCGTACTACTTTCATTTCGTCTCTCCAATCACGACGTGCCGCTCCAAACTCCCGGAGAGGCATTCATCATGATCGATCCTGCTTTCCCGCCAGAGGGCTAAAGATACTGGAACCATCAAACTCGGCCACGTTCTCCTCCAGGCCAAGGACCTGTAAAATCGTCGGCGCCACGTCCATCAGAGTCATGTCGTGTCTTGTAACCTCAAATCCGCGCAGATTCCTGAAAAAGATCACCGGTGTTTGCTCGTTGTGTGATCCGGGTTGAATATTATGCGACCGGCTCTGAGAATGTATTTTGCCGTCGATTTCCCAACCCGCTCCGTATTGGTCATTAAGTCGGAAAACGATCTCCGGATATCTTGATTGATACTCCCCTTTATAAAGGTCTTCCCTGCGGCAAATCCATTTTACATATTTCTCGTTGGTGGCCTGATCCTCAATATCTTGCAATGCGGATATGATCTCGGAACGGATTTCTTCGTAACGCCCCTCGTCGGCGATTTTGTCCCTCTCGACTCGAATACCGCCATACGAATAGGATTTAATGCCCGAGAGATCCGATAGATAGGCAGCGGTTTTGACAAAATCGATGTTGGCTGGCTTGGTGTAAATGCTTTTGCTTCCGGGTATCGTGCGCATGACACGTATGGCAACATTGCCCAATCCGAAACGCACGACCAGATCCAATATTTTCCTCTTTACCTTTTCCAACACCTGGACCAGGACCTTGCCGGAGCCGCTCCTCACCACGAGATGGCCTTGCCGACGCAGTAGTTCGTTGATGTTAAGCAGTTCGACGGGCCGCATGTAATGACCGTGATCGCTTAAAACAACAACGGTGATTTCTTCATCCACATGGGCGAGATATTGTGCAACAACATCATCGAATAGCTGGTAGAACTCCTTGATCACGTTTTTATACGGGCTTTCTGGATTGTGTGCCGGATCTTGCTCGTCAAAGTCACTCCAAAATCCATGCTGTATGGGATCCAGGACCGATGAGTATGTATAAAATAAATCCCAATCCTGGCTTTTTATCATCTCCAGGGAGAATTCCAACTCGCGTTGAACCAGACTCCGCCCCATATCGATGAACGTCTGAGGGGACCGTCCGATCACTCCCTTGAGATTGGTGAGGTCACGGCCATCCATTAAGTAGGCTGCATCGGGAGGGTAGATGGCGGCCTCATCGCTGGACGATGCCCGAGCAACCATCATGCCGTTGACAGGCCAGACCGGGAATCCAAGCGGCGGGAGAATCACACAAACCTTCTTGCCTCCCGGATTACCGGCAAAATCCCAGAATGTGCGGCCGCGTATCGTTTCGTTGGTAATCTCTTTGGTCACACTCATCGTCGTCTTTTCCAGAGGATCGATGAACTCTAACACGCCGTGTTTCGCCGGATTTAATCCCGTGAAAATACTCGCCCACGAAGTCGGGGAGTCAGGCGGATTCACACCAGTGAACTTGATGCGGGGGCATTCATTTTTCAACTTGCTCCAGGTCGGCAAATCCTCTTGGAATCTGTCGAGTAGACCGGCATCAACCGAATCAATACCGATGATTAAGAGCTTGGTCATACAACTTACCTCCGCATTCGATCCGCCAAATGGATTTCAATCTGCTCAAGCAATGCATTAACCGACAAGGTTCCATCCAAAGAGATGATCTCATCTACGTCAGCAAACAGATCATATTTACGCGACTTTTCATCCCACACATTTCTCGAGGGGATGTCTCCTTTACGATCCATGGCTACCTCCACTGGTACCGAAAAGTGGAAAACGATATCCGGCTTTGGAACATAGCGCATATACCGTTCAATCTTGGCGATCATCGTTTGATCCGAATACCGCAAGTCAATAGCGAGATCAACAAAGGTATCATAGACATATCGATCACATATGCAATCTCTTCCAATCAGCAGTGGAAGGGCAACTTTATAAACAATACTGAACCAATAGGTAACCAGCAGATATGTTTGATACAGCCATGCGGCAAATCGATTGGCAAACAAGGATGTTTTAATCGTACGGCTGCGCTGATAATTTTCCCGCCAATCTCGTTCTCGAACGAAAAAGGTGTTTTTCAAATAGATCAAGACTTTAAAGAGATTCGATTCAAATTTGCACCACGTGTATATGGCATTCAAGCCCAAGGCTTCCGCCCGCTCCACCAGTGCTTTAGCAACGGTTGTCTTTCCCGATCCATCAATCCCAATCAGACAAATAAACATCGTCTTTTCCAGGAAGATTGCGCACAACTCCGTTCAATTAAAATCTGCCGTTTCATGACCTATTACCCGTTATTTCCTTATCCCTGTTTTCTCCAGGCACCTCATCTACGCTGATTCTGGTCGACGACCACCGCTCGGCCAATGCCTGCATCGGCCTCCATAATCGGTGCGCCGGCGACCAAATCATCATAGACATGGGACAGGTTTGCCGCGATTCGTTCCCAATCCAGCAATCGGACTCGTTCCCGCGTTTGTACGTTGTTATGTCTCCGCGCAACACTCTCGACCGCGCCTGTAATCTGTCCGCTCGAATCGACAAACTCAAAACCGGATGTGTTTGGGAAAACATCCGGCAAGGCCCCGAATCTCGTTGCGACAATCGGCAAGTTGCAGGATGCGGCTTCGATCACCGACAACGGAAGCTCAATCGAAGCGGTGCAATTTTCGATGGGTGTGGGAAACACGTAACAATCTGCCAACTGATACAACTCATGGATTCGCTCAATATAATCAACGATCAGTTTCGTTTTCTGCATGATTATCGAATCCGCCAGATTCGCATTGATGCCCGTAGTCGTACTGCCAACGATCACTGTTTGGAAACCTGCATCTTGAAGACCGCCAAGCGCTTGAACGTTCCTTTTCCACTTAATCGATCCGACGTGCAAGACGACGAAGTTGGATACATCGAGGTTGTAACGGAGACGAAGCGCCCGCTTCTCAGCCGGGGAAACCGGTCGGAACAAACCGGTGTCCACCCCGGAAAGTGGGAAATAGATGGAAACGATCTTCCTGCGCCGGAAAAATGCCTGCCTGCGATGCGATTGTGCGAGCATCAAATCAGGCGCAATGAAGCGAAGAAAGGTATAGGCACAACGGGGAACCCGGAAGAGCGGCGCCCCCATGATGGTTACCGCCTGCGGGTGCAGCCAGGATAACACCTTCATCACAACGAAGCTCTTCAAAGACGGTCCCGGGATATACTGAATAACATCAGGAGAATAGTGTTTGATCTGCTTCCAAAACGCTGGTCGCACAGCAAGCATCGGACTGAACGTTTTCACGGTGTGAAACCGCGCCAGATCGCGTCCCAGGCACGAAGCGATCTTGCGCATGCCCTCGTCGTTCGCTTTATCAGCTTCGCCTACAATGCAAACCTTCACGGACCACCTCAAGGGCTTCTTGATACGCCATACCGATGTTTTCTGCAACCCTTTGCCAATCGTGACGAAGGGCAAATTGTTCGGCGCCGCGATGAAGTTTTTCCCTGACCCGAGAATCCAGCAAGATTTTTGCCAGCGCATCACCAAATTGTTCAATGTCGTATCGCACGACGACGCCTGCCTCCCCATCAATCCCGTTCAGCGTGTCACCGGCATCCGTCATTACAATCGGCAATCCACAAGTCATCGCCTCGAGGAACGTCAGCGGAAAACCTGTGAATTTTGGTGTCACGAAAACATCCGCGTCCCGAAACGCCGCAAGTTTGTTGTCTCCTGAAAGGTAACCGCAAAAGATGACCCGATCCTCAAGTTCGAGCATTTCGACGATTTCATTCAATCGGGGTAGATATCCATCATCAAACCCCGCGATGACCAACCGGGCAGTCCCCACTTTTTCGAGCAAATTGGTGAAGGCATGCAGAAGAAAAACCAGGCCTTTGCTTTCATGTATCCTTCCCAGATAGAAAACAACTGGCAGATCGCCCAGATCATACTTGCGTCGAAAATGCCCTCTCTCTGGCAGGGCTTTATACTTGTTCCGATCAATTCCATTAGGCACAATTCGGATTTTCGCAATGTCGGCGTCCATATCGGTATACGCCTTGGCTTCACGCTGATTCAATGCCAACAATCTCGCTGCGTCCTTTACGATACGATAGCCGATCAAACGGTCGAAGTATGATTTCCACCTGCCGAGTCGTCCGCTTGTGGGGAGAACTCCGTGCGCTTGGAGCACATAGGGCACACTCCCTTTTGCATAGCCATAAGCAACGACATTGAGAAACGTCCTCAAATCATGCATATGGACAATATCGCAGCCATGCAATTCCCGGCGGAACGCCCACAGCAACGCAGGAGCAAGGAACAGTTTATAGCGATAAGCCAAGTGGTTGTTCAGATTGCGTAAGTAGTGAACCCGTATCCCGTCCGTATGCGTGAACCCGGCGGGCAAACGTGACGACTGATCATTTGCATCCGTCGTGAAGACACACACATCATGTCCCTGCTGCACCTGTACCCGGGCAAGTTCATGCGCCACGGTTGGTCCGCCACCGTAACCGATGGCAGGGATGAATGCAGGAACGACATGGATGATTTTCATTGTCTTTATCTATCCTTGTCGCATTGCAGGTGGTTGGCGGCTGATCCCAGCCTTACTTCATCAAGAACATTACCAAGTTGATCGGCAATATTGCGCCATTCAAAATTCTGCTTTACCAAGGTGCGCCCTTCGGCCTGCATCCGCTTCACTTCTGCCGGTCTTTCCTTGATACGCTCAATGTGTTGAATGATCTCAGCTGCATTGCCTGCGTAAAGCACCGTGTCGCCAACTGCTGTGGATATGCCGGGTAGCGGCGTGCAGATCACCGGGATTTCACATGACATGTATTCGAGCAGTTTTAGCGGAAGGGCTCCGCTTGCCACGGGGTTATATCCGAATGGGATTAATCCGACATCCATCAGGGAGACATACCTGGGGACCTGCTCGTAGGGGACGGTTCCGATAAAAAGAACCTGATCGGCCACACCGAATTCCTGAGTCAGCAATCTGCAGGCATCCAAGCCGCCTTCTTCTCCCAGGACAAGCAGCCTGACCTTGTATTCTTTTTCGCGAAGTGCTGCCAAAGCCC
>Ga0307419_10000508_pt1 | contig 19693 bp, 20 predicted proteins | sample SalMarWE160230MG_2_FD_202512 | JGI IMG/M metagenome (GOLD analysis project Ga0307419, IMG submission 202512) | Salt marsh sediment microbial communities from the Plum Island Ecosystem LTER, Massachusetts, United States - WE1602-30 | ecosystem: Environmental > Aquatic > Marine > Intertidal zone... | reverse complement strand
TTCCATGATTTCTAAGAAGAGCTTTCAAAAATGTCAAATATGTTTTGTTATCACATTTTCCTTCTGTCAACTGTGTAAAGAGTTCATCTTTTGACAGTGCACCAAAAACAGAAATCCTTCCTTTTGCATATGTTGTATCTACTGTTGCTTTACTTCCTTTTAGAAACCAACCTCTGACTCGATACGGTTTTATTCTGAAGTGCGCTTCGTCCAAAACGAAGATCTCAAATCCAAGTTTAGTGTAATGCCGTACTTCAGCTTTAATTTTTTTTTAAACTCTTTTTGTGCTTTTGTACTTGCTTTTTTGTTCCTTGAACGAGGGACTTTAAGAGTGAATCCTAATTTCTTCACTAGTTTTTGCACATTTCTCGGTTTATATGCAACATTGAACAATTCATGAATTATATATTGCACCAAAGATGTTGTCCATATCTTAAACGGGATACCTTGTTCTTCAGGACTGCCACTTAACACATTTTCTAACTCATCTTTTTGTTCCTGAGAAAGCCACGAAGGCCTACCAGGTCTACTATTATCAGTAAGGCCATCCAGCCCCTCACCCTCTAATCTCTTCAACCAATCATGAACAGTAGTTTTTGGCGTCTGAACAGATTCAGAAATAGCATCCAACGACTTGCCTTCTTTACGAAAAATAGCAGCCAATAAACGCAATTTTGCCTTTGCATTCTTTTCTTTTTGATACAATTTTGCCAGTTCAGCCTTTGAAAATTCAGGTAAAAACTTTTCTCCCTTATTCATCCAACCCATCGAGTACACCCAATGAGGTGAATGAAAGAACAAGTATATAAATAATTCGGATATTTAGTACTTAATCTATATACACATTAGAAACAAACCTAACAAACGGATCCTATACTTTAAGTATAAACGTCCAAGATACAGAAAATAACAGTAGAACCGATACTACAGTGTATACAATAAATTTAGAAAAATCAGAAGATCAACCAGAAATAACATCTTACGAAGAATCTCCCTGGATTGCATTAATTGTGATTATGATAATCCTTACAGTCATCTTTCTTCTATTCAAGGCAGGCTATATCTAAGTTACAGGGGGAACAGGGAATAGGTCAAGCAAAGAAACAGAAAAAAATATTACGAGGGATTCCCCAACTATGCCATCCCCTAAAATGCATGCTAACTTTCACTTTAAACGGTACGAAAAGAGTTAAAATGCGCCCACTATGTTCTTGATACGAATTTTTTAACAACATCCATAATATCATCAATATCAAATGGTTTCTTGATGTAACCCACTACGTTTGCTGCTTCGTATAAACTCTTTTTTTCCTCTTCTGTAAACCGTACAACTGTCACCAGTATTATCTTTGGATTGCTCTTCTTTCCCTTCAATCTTCCAAGTATCTCCCATATTGTCAGCCCAGGCATCATAACATCAAGCGTGACAATATCGGGATTAAAACTATCGATCTTCTCAAGAAAATCAGAACCATCCACAGCCATCTCGGTATCATAACCTTTGTTTTTCATTATAATATCTAACATTGCTCTAAAATCGGGTTCGTCATCTACAATCATGATTCTTTTTACATCTTTTATTATTTTCACCACCAATACATGTTATACTCTGCAACTGATGGTATAAATACTTATTGTGGGAAAATGACATTTTGGAAAAATTACAGAATAATTACAAATGTGATGCTATAAAGACAATGAAAGTTTTAGCCGAAGCAAAATAAATTAAATCCCAATCAGTTCATTGTTAAGATATTTGGATTTATTCTTCAAAGGAAGTTGGAACATTTGGTTTATCGCCAAGGATTAAACTAATAAGTTGATTAGGGCTATTCTTTATAAAGTTACCAGGAGAGAACGGATATATTCCAATGAACTCAATATACTCATACATTTGTGATTTTATCAAATAGCAGTATCTTTCCATTTCTTTAGCATCTCTGAAACCATATATTGATATTACAGATATTTCTGAAGTAGAGGGCATGCATGAAGATATTACTGCGGGAATATTTTTTAAGAATTTTATCGCCTCGTGGTTTTTTTTATCTTTATAAAATTTATTTTTTAGTTGTATTAAACATAAGCAAAAAATGTTTATTCCCATTTTCTCAAAGTTTAGGCTACAAGAATAACCTTCTATGACTCCGTTGTCTTCCAGTTTCTTCCTTGTCCTTCCAACCGCTTGAGCAGATATTTTTAATTTTCCAGCAATATCCATGTCGGTCATTCTTCCGTTTTCTAATAATAATTTTATAATTTCTTTTTCATGTTTAGTAAAACTCATAATCAATTACCTACGTAATGAATCATAAATTACTATTAAAATTGTCGGTTTACTTTTCAAACGAGATTTCCATAAATTGTTTGTTTTTTAAACATCAGTTACTTAAGTTCATTTTAACTGCTATCAATTGATAATTAAATGGGGAGACAAATATACGGATACAGTGAAGAACAAATTACGGAAATTATGGAAGGTCAGAATTGTCCACATGATTTTAGATGGTTAAAAGAAGGACTTGATGATATTAAGTTCAGTAGACCATTTGAAGGATGGAATATTTTCAAGTGTCTATGTGAAAAACCACAAGCATGTCCTTACGCATATTCCAGTGGGTATTGCTATATTTGCAAATGCCCTCTACTTAATCATATTGATATTATTAGACAATCGGAAATGTAACACTTTGGTATTATCCAGATTTTTAGCAGAAGCAACTATCGTTTTGCCTTCCATCGAATCTACAATTACATAATCGTCTTTCCGATCATCAGGACTTTATACAAGATAATAATATTTCTGCGTGATTGGATCAATAGCGATTTTTTCCCCTGTTAATCCCGCATCATAACCAGGATATCCATATTCCCCAGCGGTGCAATCCAGTACTATACACTTTTTTCCATTTATTGAATAGTAAGTAATGATTTCATCTTCAAACAAATTGTAAAATGAGGGATGAAAATAGAATTCAATTTCAATTTGTATTGTAGCATCTTCCCAGTTATCATTAAATAAAATTATTCCGCCATAGTTTACCAAATGTGAACATGCATCTGTTAAAGATAAAACATTTTCCTCTTGACAGCTAGTATAATGAGTATAACTCTCTCCATCAATGTGATTTTGAAAATCATCTTTAGATTTCACTACATAAAAATCTATTGGGCAAGATGATTCTAGTTCATAACCTATATTTACGTAATCGGTGTCAAAATTTTCGACTGGAGTCCCATTTCCTCCATAATACCAACTACTATATCCCTCAAGAACAAATGTATTCTCATAAGTTTGTCTTATACTCTCACCAAATTCTTTTTCAACCTGTTTAGTAAGTGATTGCTCTATATAATTCCAGAGATTATCCGTGTCTATATCATAGGCTAAAGAGTATGCATGTGTGTCGGTCAGAACCAAATAAGTCTTAATACCAATATTTTCCAATAGCGAATTTAGCAAGATAGACAAATCCTCACAATCTCCTCCGCCGACTTGTATTGTTTCTTGAGGAGCTTGTATAAGCTCAACTCCTTCGGGGTCAGGAACATAATTATAGTTTTCAACTATATATCTATATACTGCATTAACCTGACACTCCCTATCTCCTGCAGTACAGTTCTTAATAATTGAATTGACGTATGCTCTTAGGCTAATATCATTTCGTACGATTTTACTTGTATAAGGTTCGGCTCGTTGAACTATTGGGTCTAGTAATTTCCCCAGATCATTACATCCACTTAATCCAACAATCAGAAGCAAAACGGCTATTCCAATTACAATTAGGTGTTTTTTCATTTTTTCCCATATCTATAATTTTATAGCACCTCTATCAAGAGATGGTCATTCAATATTTACACTTCCTTGTGGAATGCAGCTTAGGGCTTGACATCCTTTCATGTAGTTCTTTTATCCTTTTCGCATGATTAAGCAGAAATAACTAGATGGATATGTTTATTAAACTATAAATGTTATGTTTCTGTAATTGATATGTAATGTGAAAATGAGAATACGGGTTAACCCAGATGCATTAAAACCAAGCCACAGGTTCACAATAGGGATAGCTGCAGTGTTTATTACATGCCTTATAACATTCTTCGTAACCGCTTTTTATTATACAGCTGATGTTTCATTGGGACATATTTCTCCAAGCTCTCAGATATGTTTATCACATACCTGGGGATTGAATGACATAAATGCAAAAAAATGTACATTGCATATTGAAAACACTGACAATCTTTGTTTAACAAATGCGGTAAATACTTCAAATAGTATGGCACCAACGATTGCCCCTAATAATATTCTCATATATAAAAAATGTAACTCTTCGGAGTTGGATATCGGTGATATCATTATTTTTGAGAAAAAAGATACATGGATAGCTCACAGGATAATTGGGGTTACATATGAGGGCTTTATGACAAAAGGAGATAACAATGCGTATACTGACAATTGGACAGTTTTTCCAAACGAAATAAGAGGTATTTTAGTGGGTGTTTTATACTAAAAACAGGCTTTTTCTCTTATGTTAAGTTACTCATTTTTTGGATTTTATTTATATGCTCCATAACATAAGGGTTTTTACGACACTGCAAGATATATGAAAAAAATGAGCGAAATTTGGGCAATCGCAAGTAGTGATCATTTTTGCTCTAACGTTTTTTTGACGGTATCTATAATATCGCCAATCTCAAATGATTTCTTGATGTAACCCACTACGTTTGCTGCTTCGTATAAACTCTTTTTTTCCTCTTCTGTAAACCGTACAACTGTCACCAGTATTATCTTCGGATTGCTCTTCTTTTCCTTCAGTCTTCCAAGTATCTCCCATATCGTCATCCCAGGCATCATAACATCAAGCGTGACAATATCGGGGTTAAAACTATCGATCTTCTCAAGAAAATCAGAACCATCCACAGCCATCTCGGTATCATAACCTTTGTTTTTCATCATAGTATCTAGCATTGCTCTTAAATCTGGCTCGTCATCTACCACCATTATCTTAGCCATATTATCTATCCCCCTATAGCAACTTTCTGAACTGATTTCATACCTTTTTTTCTTAAATCAACGATTTTGTCAAAAGAAATGATCTGTTCTTCAATCAACGACTCACTTTCTTCATGATCATTAGTATACATAATCCAACCAAGACGATTCTTCGGTGCAAACTTATATCGACTTAGCGCATAGAAAATACCTTTGCACTTGTTTTTGGCGAGGGAATCTGTAATATTTTTTACACAAAACGTTTGCATGTTTCATCATCGACATCAATTATAGAAAGATCCTTAAGATCATGAATAAAAATAGCATCAGATGCTGCATTGAATAATGACCATAGTTGATTTAAATAATTTAATTCTTTCTTTTTATTTTTTCTTTTATTATTTCTAATCGGAGATAAAAGGCTTGCTTTTTGACATTTTTTAGTTTAGTTAATTGATACTGTTTTATTTGAATTAACCTGTATTCCTTTTTCAGTTATTTCCATTAAAAATTCTTTTGTTTCATGCTGGCAATAGCGCATCTTTAAAACCTCTATTGCTTTTTTACGAGTATTTTCTTTTTTTATATTATAAAAAACTATTATTCCATCTGCCAGGAATTCTTCAATTCCGGTTTCGCTATAATGAGTTGGTATCAGATCTGTTTCGGTTATAAGAAAACTTGTTGCACCAGTTTCCTCAAAGAAACTAAAAAGCTGTTGCAGATATATGCGATAATTTCTATCTTTGGTGAAGGATACAGCAGTAATTGCAGTAAGTGAATCTATAACTAGTACCTCCGGATGGAACTCTTTTGGTATAATAAGTGGTTTAATTTTTTGGGTTAATTCTGCAGCAGAACCAGAACCGCCAATTGATCCAAACTTCATCCTAAGTATATCAAGAGAATTTATGTTTTGGATTATAAATTTTCCTTGTTCTATATATTGTTTTATATCCCATCCAAAGCTATTCATGCTTTTAATTATTCGTTCATTGTTTTCTTCAAAGCTTACATACATACAGTTTTTACCGTCTGAAACTAAATTATAGCATACCTGTCTGCAAAAAGTGCTTTTACCAGTCCCTGGTCCACCAGCAACTAAAACAGAGTTCCCTCTCGGAAGCCCTCCTTCTGCAAATAACTCATCAAATCCTTTAATATTTGTTTTTAGTATCTTGTCTTTTTTGTTTTTATCTGTGTTTTCACCGCCTCTATCTTTTTTTAAATCTTCCCATTTTATTTTTTCTTTTTGTGATTCTTTCCAACTATTTACTTGAACAATTCTTGCTTCTTCCAATACATCCCACCCAATATTAATTTGAGAATCTAAGATGAATGTTTTTTAATTGTTTGTATAAAATCCTCAAAATCAAATGGTTTAGTAATATAATCAACAACAGTACCCATTTCTAGGATTTTTTCTTTTTCTTCTTCTGAAAATCTTATAACAGTTAAAAGTATTATTTTTGGATTTGATTTTTTTTCCTTTATTTTTTTAAGTATTTCAATAGTGGTTAATCCAGGCATCATAACATCAAGTGTTACTAGATCTGGTTGGAAACCATCTAATCTATCCAGAAAATCTTCACCATTAATTGCCATACATATTTCATATCCTTCTTTTTTTAGCATTAAACCTAACATTTCTCTTAAATCATTTTCATCATCTACTACCATTATCTTTGTCATTTTTTCCCTACAGTTTTATTTTAGTGGGTTTTTTACTGGAAAACTTTACCAAAATTTACTATTTTTATTTTGAATCTTCCCATTTCCCGTCTCTTAAATGCATTACAAAAGCATTACAATATATGGTTTTCCAGTATAAAAGGTTTAGGTAAAATTACTCATATTTTTTATGAAAACCAGAATGAATAACATTATTTATGTAAGAATAGAAATATCTGATTCTAAAGGCTTTTAGTAGTATCAAGAAGTTAATTTCACCTTCATATTTCAATTATAATCTAAATAAATTCATATCTTTGAATTTGATTTAACGAGAATTTGCTTGGCGATTTTTGCTAATTCTTCATCGTCTCGATTATCCTCCACTAACAATATATCTGCTTCTTTTTCATTCATTATTACCATCACAATCTGTTTTATCAATCTTCAAAATATTTTTTTGTTACAAGAATGTTTTAAGCATATTTTCTTATTACCAAAATGATGATAACAATTGCTATTCCCAAAAATGTAAAAACAACGTAATCAAAGAGAGGGGATCCCTCTAAATCTTCATAATGGGTAGGTGAAATAAAGATGGTAACGTATTTTGTCTCTGTATCACTAGCACCATCATTGTCAGTAACCCTTAGAGATACCAGGTATGTTCCTCCAGCGGTATAATTATGAGCAGGACTTCTTATATTTGAAGTAGTTTTATCCCCAAAATCCCAACTCCAGGAAACCATTGTTCCATCATTATCTATTGATTTATCTGTGAACTGTATCGTATCATTAGTCGTTGGAAGAAACGGTGAAAATGTAAACCTAGCTGTAGGCCGAACATTTAACACTGATATCTGCCTGGAAGTCTCATTTACTGCTTCATCATCATCAACAACACTCAAAGTCACAATATGCGATCCATTATCAACATACTGATGTGTCGCATTCTGCAACGTAGACGTTTTTCCATCCCCGAAATCCCAAAGCCAGGAAACAATATATCCATCTAAATCAGCCGACGTATCATTAAAAGTCACGATTTGCAGATCAGTAGGGATAAAAGGAGAATAAACAAAACCCGCCACTGGTTTAACATTTAAAACAACAACCCGTCGAAAGGTTACATTCACTCCTCCAGACACATCAACAACATTCAAAGTAACAACATACGTCCCGTCATCAACATAGCAATGCATCGGATTAGGGTCTGTTGAATTTGTTCCATCCCCAAAATCCCAAAGCCAGGAAACAACATATCCATCAGAGTCCACCGACTTGTCAGTAAATTGAATAACATCCTGAGTAGTAGGACTAGACGGAGAATAAATAAAATCAGCAACAGGCGACACAGTAAACGGTTTCATCAACGGATGCTCATCAAGACTAACATTACCAGCTATACTATACGGGGTATCACCAAAACCATCACCATCCACGCCAGTATAATCATCCCAATAGTTTCCACCAGAGGGATAACCAGCATCCCAGATGTTACTCCCCAGGTCATACGCATTCTGCGTATTATTCAAGAAATTATTATTATATATAAAGTTGTTAAAAACACTTCCTAAAAAGATACCATAATCTGCATCTTTAATAGTGTTTTCCGTGATAATACTATCAGATGAATTATATATTCTAATACCACATATGCCATTTTTGATTGTAAAACCGCGTACAGTCACATGATCAGCAGAAATATTCACAACATCTTCAATTCCACAGCCATCAATAATCACATTACCTTTACCACTACCATTTACATTGATAGTTTTATTTATAAATATATTCTCGCGATAGATTCCTGCAAAAACATATACAGTGCCATTTTCCGGTACTGCATCAATACCATCCTGAATAAACTGAAATGGATGATCATGTGAGCCATCCCAAGGACCCACAGCATTGTCACCATCGACAAAACTGGTAGACCCAGCGGCTTTTACCGTATCAAATAGAAAAACAAATACAAATGAAAATGCCAGTAAAAAAACTAATAAGCATACCAACTTTTTTTGCATGTTTCTCGCCACAACAATAAAATCATAATGTTTTTACATAATATATAATCGTCTATTCCACTATACCTAGTTACCTCCCCCTTAAAAACAAATTCGAATCTGTAAAATACTCAATCTGTGGTGTTTTATCATTCTAAACTATAATTTTAATTCTTTTTCCGTTAATATTTTATACTTTTAAGATATTCATTACTAATGTAATGTATTAGCATTACAAGCCTGGACATCTAGATAGATAGTATTAGAGGATGGGATTCATCAGATGGATAGTGTATTATCAGTTGATACTGCCAAGAAGATTTCTGTTATCTCCAAATATGAAAAGTTGTTTTTTTGGGGATCTCAATGAAGGACGAATCTGAGATTATAAAAATACTTCGAAAAGAGGAAATGCTGAGAGAAAAAGAAGAAAAACCTCAGGAATTAGAGCCAGCTGCATGCTCAATGGATATTTTTAATAAAAAAACTGTTGGATTTCATTTAGAGATAGTAGAAAATACAGATGCTCTTCTTAAAAAACATGAGAAAAATAATGCAAGCGAAGATGAAAAGGATACTACATCTGAAAAACAAGTTTGCAATTTTCTAGAAGAAACACAAGCTAAGAGAGCAAAAGATTTATTAGATGAACAACTTGAAACGTCTATTTCAACATACCTGCATCCCCTAGACAGTATAAGCGGAAAAAACATAGGGAAGGGAGAACAGTCAGGATTAGCAGCTCCCTCCATTACAACTGCTAATCCCGATTTAAAATTTATGTCAGCTTTGGAACAGCAACCAGAAAATATTCTTGGGATAAAAACAATAGATGTAGATATGGGCCAGACGGATGGCCAAGAGTTCAGCACTAGATTGATAAGAGAAAACGATAATGTGATGGTTCAAAGAGAAACAACAGGGCTTCAAAAAATACAGCAGGTAATAAAACCATCTGAAAAAACCAAAGAATCACAAATGCCATTCATAGAGAAAACTATAGACGAGTCGAAAGATTTCGTATCTAGCGATCAACAAGGGCCGCAGATAAAAAACAGAGAGAAGCCGGACGAACGAATAGGTTTTGGATGGAAAGGCCTTGGGAGCAGGGTAATCAAGTTTGATAAAAATATTAAGACCTACGTATATAAGGTACATGAGCCTCAGTTGGAAAAAGAGGAAGAAGAAATAAAAAACAAACTCATTGAGTTGTTTGAATTAAGTACTACTATTGATGTTTTTGAAATTAACACCGCTGAAAAAATAACAAGGCTTAATGAATCATTACAAAAAATTATTGTTGATAGCCATATTAAACTAAGCGAGACCTCTAAAGATAAAATTTTTTACTATATTTTTCAAGAGTTTGTAGGCTATGGTAAAATCGATATTTTGATGCATGACGAAGGTATTGAGGATATCTCTTGTGACGGTCCCAATATCCCCCTTTTTATTTATCATAAAACATATGAATCGATTACAAGCAACATCGTCTTTGAAAATCCTGATGAATTGGATTCTTTTGCTGTGAAATTGGCTCAGATTTGCGGTAAACAAATCTCAATTTATGAACCAATTATCGATGGGAAACTTGATGATGGGTCTCGACTATCAGTAATGTTGGCTAAAACCGTGACGCCATTTTCAACATTTACTATTAGGAGATTTCGAGAGGATCCCTTTACTCCAATTGATTTGATTAATACCGGTACAATGTCTTTGGAGATGGCTGCATATTTCTGGCTTGCTATTGAAAATGGTGCGTCTATTCTCTTCTGTGGGGGTACCGCTTCAGGGAAAACATCAACATTGAATGCTTTTGCACTTTTTTTACCAGCGGCATATAAGATTTTTTCCATTGAGGATACTCGGGAGGTGATGCTTCCCCATGCGAACTGGATAGCAAGTACAACAAGAACTGGTTTTTCTCAATCTGCAGAACATAAAACTAGTAAAGATATTGACATGTTTGATCTTACTCGAGCGGCCTTACGTCAGCGGCCACAAGTCGTAATAGTAGGTGAGATACGTGGGCAAGAAGCCTATGCTCTTTTCCAAGCTATGGCAACTGGTCATATTTCATATTCAACAATTCATGCAAGTGATCTTCATACCTTGGTTCAAAGGCTAGAAAACCCCCCTATTTCTTTACCAAAAGCCCTCCTTATCTCCCTTAATCTTGTCGTGTTTTTAAAATCTACTATGATAAATGGTAAACCTGCACGAAGAATCACCAATGTTATCGAAATAATAAAAATGGACCCTAGTACAGGCAAACTAATTTTTACACTCCCTTTTTCATGGGTTTCAGGATCAGAGGACCATTTTAAGAAAGAATCAAAAAGCATATTACTTAATAGAACTAAAGATAAGAACGGATGGAGCGATGAGCAGCTCGTTCAAGAGCTTAAAAATAGAATTATAGTATTGGAATGGATGAGAAAAAATAATCTACGATCCTATAAGGAAGTCGGAAAGGTTGTAGCAGACTATAGCGAAGAACCAGATGTCGTGTTAGAAAGGGCAAAAGGCGATTCTGAATGAAATCCACAAAATATTCAAACTTCTGCCTAGGAAAATTTGATAGATTTTTTTCAATAAAAACAAAACAGAAGCTTCAGGAAAAAAACATTACATTAAAACAAGCCAATATCAGCATGCTATATCAGGAATACTTCTCGATGTTTTTGATGACTATACTACTGGGAGTTATAACAACCATTATCTCAGCTATACTACTGTATCTATTTTTCCCTTCCATTAATACTTTATTACTCGCGATTCTTTTACCTGCACTTGTGCCGCTTAGTATATGGGGGATGTGTCAATACCTTCCACACTCTTACATAAAAAAAAGAGCCGCAAATATTGATAGATTCTTACCCTATGCAGTGAATTTTATCAGCACAATGGCAATAGCGGGTGTTTCACCCGCAGATATATTTCGCTCTTTTTCAACAATCGATGTCTATGGGGAAGTACAAATAGAAGCAAAAAAAATCATCAAAGAACTCGATGTAATGGGGATCGATACGATTACTGCGTTAAAACACGCCATTGAAAACACTCCTTCAAAAAAATTCAAATCGTTTCTCCAGGGAATAATAGGCGCTATTCAATCAGGCAGTGATCTTCATATTTACCTATCAAACATTGTAGATCAGTACATGGCAGATGAATTTTTAGCAAGAAAGAAAAGCTTAGATACTCTTGGCATTCTCGCAGAAACATTTGTCACCACGCTTATTGCATTTCCGATATTTCTCGTAATCATTATATCCGTAATGGGGTTTTTTGGTGGTTCCTCAAGTTTCACTATAGAGATTTTATATATTTTTTCATTTTTGGTTCTACCAATAGCATATGGTGGATATTACGTTCTCATAAGATCAACAAGTATAGAAGAAATAAGAAACCCTCATTCAAAGAAAAAACATTCTATTAAAGAGTTTTATAAAAAAAACAGACCATTTATTTTAATTCTGCTTCTTTCGACAAGCCTGTTGCTTTTTTTTTACTGTATTATTTATGTATTTAGTTATTACAAATACATGAATTTTACTACATACTTCTTCTTTGATATTTTTTTCCTATCAGTGCTGGTTTTCATAGGGCCTATTACCTTCTATTGTCATAAAAAAGCGCAAAAGCAGCGAGAACTTGAAAGGAGATTACCAGATTTTGTGGTTGAAATGGGTAACTGTATCTCCTCAGGGATGACTGTCTTTGATGCAATAAAAATTGCATCAAAAGGCCGTTATGGAAGATTAACCCCTGAAATAGAAAAAATGAAATATGAACTATCTTGGCGTATGCCAGTAACAAAGGTTTTTGATAATTTTGCTGACCGGATGAGATCAGCAATCATTAAGAGAATAGTTGTCTCGATAAATACAGGATTAAGAATGGGGGGTATGACGTCGAAAGTTTTTATGGCAGCAGCAAAGGAGATCAATCAAATTAATAATATTGAAGAACAGAGAAAATCGGAAATGTCTACCTATACCTCTGTAATTATAATGAGTTTTTTTGTGTTCCTTGGAATAATTATGACACTTAACAATACACTGTTCGCGTCATTTTTCGAGAGTCAGAAAAACACGGTAGAAATGGCTGGTGTAATGATGAATACGGTGGATCCAATGGCATTAAAATACGCTTTGTCTTCATTTGTTTTTGTTCAAGGTATTGGTGCAGGTATGATGGGGGGATTCATGATGGATGGTAAACTTTCTTCAGGGCTTAGATACAGTTTTGTTCTTGGTGTGATATCCCTTTTTGTTTTTAAATTTTTATTTTAAAGGATGGATAATGGATATGAAAATAAAATGGAAAAAATCGGATGATGCGGTCTCGGAGGTCATTGGAGCTATTTTAATGGTAGGAATAGGTGTAGCACTTTTCTCCATATTGTATTTTATTGTTATGTCCTATCCATTTACGCCGTCATCACCTGTTGTAGACATTGTTGGAACAATAGAAGGTAACAATATAATACTTGAGCATCGCGGTGGGGACTCACTGGATTTAGATGTAACAGTCTCATTCATCGTAGGGGGGACAAGGATTAGTGCGACAGTTGATGATTATTTAATTGATTCAAATGGAAATAATCGATGGGATATAGGTGAGCGGCTAGTCTATCCATCTGGGGATATGACAAATTTGCAAGTCGAGGCTACTGTAGTTGATATGGATAGCAATTCCATAGTGATGATGGGAGTTCTACAGGAGGGCGAAACAACGGCCATTCCTTCACTAGCTACATCTGTTGGTACGATTAGTCCATACAATCAAGCATCTTCTCCACTTGCTGTTAGTGCTACTGGCGATTCTGATTTAGATACTGTTACGTTGTATTATCGTTGGAGTGATGATAACAGCACCTGGGATGGTACTTATATAGCTGATGAGAACAACAACACAGTTGATATCAATGGTTGTGATGAAGATGCTAGCCCCGATAAAGGAACTGAGACAAATTTTGCCAATGTACAGGACACAGCACCTGACTTAGATGTGATGAACATCAAAGAAGAAAACACAGGTGGTTCTCCTTCTCCCCCTGCAGTCGAAGTCTTTTCAACTGCTAGTACTTCTAATAACCGAGCTAGCGTCAATGTTGACAAACCACTTGGTACTGTTGAAGGAGATTTACTTGTTTCAACCTTTACTCATGATAGTGCAAGTGGTACACTCAGTTCACCTACTGGTTGGACTGATTTTTTCTCAACTCTCAGCACTGGCGGGAGTACCTTCCTATGTTCTTACAAAATAGCCGCTGCTTCTGAACCGTCAACTTATACATTCGCATCTACTGACTCTGATCAGTTAGCAGTTGGAATAGTACGGATTAGTGGCGTGGATACATATAACCCGATTAATGCACAATCATCGACGAATACAGGATCGTCTAATTCTCCAAATTGTCTTTCAACTACGACTACAAAGAACAATACTCTTGTTTTACGATTAATGAGTGCTGATGATGATGACTACGGTTTCGGAAGCAATTATCCTTCTGGACATACTGGTATATATACGGTGCAATCAACTGGTTCAAATGGTGAGACACATACTGCTGTGGCATATAAGGTACAAACCTCTGCTAGTTCAACGGATTCAGCCAATTTTTTTATGACTGCAGGTGAACAGTGGGGTACTATTACAGTGGCTATTAATCCAGAAAATTCCATAAATTACGAAATAGATTTTGAATATCAGTGGACCACAGCAGATTATGAAAAAGAAAACAAAGAAGTCTGTATTTACGTTGATTCCCATACTGGTTCAGAGAATCTAAATATTAATTATTACAATGGCGGATCTTGGACGAATCTTGGTACGATAACAAGTATCGGATGGAATAACTTTACTGCAGCAGGATTAATCTCATCAACATACACCATTCAACTTATTGGCGCTACAGAAGCTTCTGATTCAATTCAAGATAACTGGGATATAGATTGTATATATCTTCATACATGGAACTCCACAGGTGGCCCTTATGGTTGGACCAAATTTGGCACAGATACATCTCATCCCTGGATCTGGGGCTTTGATTTTCCAAATGGTATGGGGTATTACGAGTTTTACAGTATAGGAATGTATGATGGTGATGTCGAGGACGCACCCGCTGGTGCTGATTCGATTTGTAGGTATACTTAAGGAGGATTGATATGAGGAAGAACCAGAAATGGTGTTCGGATAATGCAGTGGCAGGCATTATTACTGCAATATTACTTGTAGGACTAATTGTCATTGTTATTTCATTAATACAAACCACTTACGTGCCAAAATGGATGGAGAAGATAGAAGCAGAGCATATGGGTGACGTAGCAGATCAGTTTTCTCAGTTAAAATCTGCAATAGACATACAATCTGCAACTGGGCAAAAAACACCAATGTCAACATCTATTACTCTTGGAAATAAAGAAATGCCTTTTTTCTCAGCTAGTAGAGCATTTGGGTCTCTAATGATTTTATCAGATGAATGCATAGTGACTATCTCAAATGGTTCATCCTTTTCGTATTCGCTTGGAATCATAAAATATTCATCGAGAAATGTATACTTTCTTGATCAATCTTACATTTATGAAGCTGGATCTGTAATATTGGATCAATCTGAAGGAAATGTAATGTCCATAAAACCTTTTTCTGCAATAAATAACGTAGATGTTGTTAATATAACCTTTGACATTGTGAACATCACAGGAGTTGGTGGAAGAACATCTGCAGGTGGATATGGAACATATCCAATACGGACAGAATTCGTTAGTTCTAATACCGTGGTGATGAACGATGTTGATAGCATTACAATTGCTACTAATTATCCAAATGCTTGGCATGTTGCGTTTAACAGTACGTTAATAAAATCAGCAGGGCTTACCTATGGTACCGATTTTTCAGTTACGGCTACTAATAGCGAAATAACTATATCATTCATTGGAGTCGTTAATCTAACTCTAACAGTCATAGAAATTGATGCGCAGATAGCTCCTGGATGGGTTGAATAAAAAAATTGTTTTCAAGTCCAACAAACTCATTTCTACAACGGTTGTTTACATCTAGTTTGGGGATCACTATAAATATGAATTTTATTTGGTTTCCATCTCACCAAAAATCTCCTGTTTTGGATAAACAATCATACCATTATCTGAAATTTTCACTGCAACTATTCTCTCTTGATGTTTTGCACCACGCATTTTCAAAACTTCAATTGCTCTTTGTCTCATGCTTCCTCTTTTATTTTTGTACAAAACAATCACTCCATCAGCTAAGAACTCTTCAACACCTGTTTGTGAAAAAGTTTCCGGCATCTGGTGGGTCTCTGTAGTAAAATAATTTGTACTCCCAATTTTTTCAAAAAACCTGAATAGTCGCTCAGCATAGAACCTGTAAGAACTGTCTTTTTCCATAAATGCTGAGGCAATTGCTGTAAGTGAATCAATGACAACAAAATCAGGTTTATATCCTTCTTCCAAAGTTACTGGCTCTAACTGTAAAAGTTGGCTGTCCTCTTCTTTTGCAAACATAGCATCAATGCTACCTTTTTCAGATAAATAATGTATATTGCCTGGTAGATATCTCTTGATTTTTAGGTTATCTGAAGCTATAAGTTTTTCTGGATTCCAACCAAAATCCTCCATATGTTCCATTAGTCTTTTTTCAGATTCTTCAAAACTCATGTAAAAACATTTTTCCCCACGTGAGGCATGGTACTCAAGTGTTTGTAGACAAAAAATAGTTTTTCCTGAACCTGCACCCCCCGCAACTAGAACACTAGAACCATGTGGTATGCCATTTTCAAATAGTTCATCAAATCCGGGAACACCTGTTAAAACATATTTTTTCTCCTTTCCATCTTTATTCAAGTTCTTAGTGGTATGTTGTATTTTTTGCTCTAAAATCGTACCTTCTTGTTTTATAGTTTTATTTGTTCCTAATTTCTTTTCTATATTCGCCTTGATTTTTGACATATCGAAAATAGTATCTTGTTCACTCTTTTTTTTCGTCATTTTCACTCAATCCCCATAACAATTCTTTCAAAAAAATGCGCCATTTTTTTTATTAGGTTTTCATTCTTTGCTTGTGTTGATAAAATAATAATTTTTGCATTATTCAGTGAGGCGTTTTCAAAAATAGATTGGATGAACCTTAAAACTATATCTTCACTATTGTAAATTTTCAAAATACTAAAAGCATATAAAATAAACCATTTCTCACCAGGTATGCTTTTAAAAAATTGAGAGATAGCTATTCCAAAACTGGTTAAATCATTTGGGTCGTTAATAAATATAACATTCTCTTTGCCGCTGACATTACCTCCAACTAAATGTGTAATGCAGTCAATAAATAAAATATTATTTGTCTTTATTCCTTCCTCTTTTAAATTTGACATTGATGAACTATATGTATTAGTTAAATTAAGGTAAATAATAGGTTTATCTTGAAGAATTTTTAAAATATTATTTACTGTTACTCGTAAGGATTCCGCATCCTCAACTATTAAAACACTTTCATAATTTTTAAGTTCAATCATTTTGTTATTAGTAGTTACAATTTCTTCCTGCACCTTAAAACACCATCAACAATATTTTTTTACTTCTTTCATATCTCCTTTATATTTTATTTGCTTAAATCTACTGTTTTGTCAACAACTAGATTTAGTTGATCATCTAATTCAGGGTCAAGTTCTTTTTCGATAGCAAATATAACCCCGTTTAAATTCAAAACCCGTATCTTTCCTGTGAGAACATGCATAAACTTTGATACAGTCTCAACTCTGTTATAAATCAACAATGTGCTCATGGAATCAATGAACAACGATTTATTCTTCGATGGCATAGTTTTCACAATCTCATCTATTGCTATTGTGATGTTTGTCAAATTCTGCGGGTTCTCTAAAAACAAACATTGTTTTTCTTCTTTTTTAGCATCTAATGTTTTTGTTACGCAGTCTAAGAAGAACAGTTTATCTGTTTTGATATTGTGTTTCTCTAAAATTTTTATTAATGATTCATAAGACCGGTTTAAGGTAACGTAAATACCAGTGGTGTCTTCTTGTTTTAATACTTCGTTTAGGATAGCCATATTTGCCTCTAGGTTGTCTTCAGTGTTTACTATGAATAACAGCAGCCAGTTTTCTGGTAAACCGTTAAATGCGTTTTTTATCTTCTCCATATGTTCTGTTTTCATTTCAACATCTTCCTGATTCTTTCTCTTGTTTTTTTCCTCAGATTCTTTTTTCTCCATGATTCGAAACAGACATTTTTCATAGATTTGCACCTAAGGAGATTGCTTGTTTAGTAGCAACCAATACATACCAATCTGATTTATCGCTTCTGTAAATTTGTTAAAATCCACTGGTTTTCGAATATAGCTGTTTGCACCGAGATGATAAGATTCTAATATGTCTCTCTCTTCGCTGGATGATGTTAATATTATAACAGGTATTTTTTTTGCTTCTGGATGATCCTTTATTCTTCTTAACACCTTTAATCCATCTATCTTTGGTAACTTGAGGTCAAGAAGAATCACCATTGGACCAACACATTTAAGCGTTTCACCATCAACAGAGCCAAAAAGATATTCCAAGGCTTCTACGCCATCTCTCGCTATTTTTATTTTATTTGTTATGTTGTTATTTTTTAATGCGATTTTTGCTAATTCTTCATCATTAGCATTATCTTCTACCAACAATATTTCTATTTCTTTGTCCATTTTTATTCCACATATAATAACCTATTTTGCATCATTTTTCAATCTACACAATTTCTTTTGTAAGGTAGAGTGAAATAGAATTCTGCTCCTTTATCAATCTCTCCTTCAGCCCATATATTTCCGCTATGCTTAGTTAATATCCTTTTCACGGTTGAAAGACCTAATCCAGTACCCGCGAACCTTTCATCCGTTTGGAGCTTCTGGAAAGCCTCGAACAATTTATCCTTATATTTCATCTCAAAGCCTATCCCGTTATCTTTAACATAAAATTGGATATGATCTTCTTTCTGCTCACTTCCGATCTCAATAAGAGCCTTTTTACGGTCGATAGTGAATTTAATTGCGTTTTGTAGAAGGTTGGAAAAAATAACCTTTAGCATTTCTTCATCTGCTTCAACTTCCCCCAATGGATTAACAATAAATTCAATGTCTCTATCTAGTTCAACATCACGATATGCCTTTACAAGATCATTAACGATATTTTGAACATTTATATTCTTGTATTTTATCTCGCCTCTGGTGATCCTTGAGAAACTTAGGAGATCATCGATTAATTGGCCCATTTTTTTGGTTCCTTCATTAATTCGATCGAGATAATGCCGCATCTCCTCATTGACTTTATCTCCGTGTGTATCTATTAGCACTTGGGCGAAACCACTTATGGCCCGAAGTGGTGCACGAAGGTCATGAGAGACAGAATATGCAAAACTGTCCAGATTTTCGTTAATCATCTCAAGTTCCTTTGTATGTATTTTGATTTGATAAGCTTCATTAAGTTTATGTTCCATCTGTTTGCGCTCGGTGATATCCTCAATAGCAATAAGCATTATTCGCGGTTTTGCTGGCGGCTGGGGTATCAGTCGAGCATTCAGAAGCATTACTCGTTTGCCAATATGAGGAAAATCATGCTCAACCTCAAAGTTGTCAAAAGAACTGTTATTAGGTAGAATTTTCTCCAAAAGCTCACGGAGCTTAGGAATATCCCATTGTTGATTACCTATGTCGTAGACCAACTGCCCTTCAGTCTCCTCAGGTTTCGTTTTAAAAATATGATAGAAAGCACGATTAGCTGAGACTACTCTTAGGTCGGCATCAAGCACTATCAAAGGCTCCCGGACTGTCTCTACAATGCTTTCAGCATATTCACGAGTGTCGTTGGCTACTTGTTCAACCCGCTTGCGCTCGGTGATATCCTCAATAGCAATAAGCATTATTCGCGGTTTTGCTGGCGGCTGGGGTATCAGTCGAGCATTCAGAAGCATTACTCGTTTGCCAATATGAGGAAAATCATGCTCAACCTCAA
>Ga0307419_10000505_pt1 | contig 19730 bp, 23 predicted proteins | sample SalMarWE160230MG_2_FD_202512 | JGI IMG/M metagenome (GOLD analysis project Ga0307419, IMG submission 202512) | Salt marsh sediment microbial communities from the Plum Island Ecosystem LTER, Massachusetts, United States - WE1602-30 | ecosystem: Environmental > Aquatic > Marine > Intertidal zone... | reverse complement strand
CGGAGTTTTTACCATCAGACCCTGCATCTTTCCATGAACAAAGGAGCCCTGCCCGGGGACATAAACCTTATATGGAATGATTATGTCGGGATCAGTTTCAGTTCCTACCTCATATACCGGGGTTCCTCACCGGACAGCATGGAGGTGATTGCCACCCTGTCCAGCAACTTCACCACCTACACGGACCACGACGTTTATGATACTTTTTATTACCGGATAGCCATTCCCCTGCCGGAAGAATGCAGTCCCACGGGGAAATTAAAGAAGGGTACCGGACCGTACACCCATGCCCTGTCCAACCTGGATGACAATAAAAAGCTCCTGACTTTTACGGATGAACTCCCGGCGGCAACGGAGATCCGGACCTACCCGAACCCCTTTACCGAGGTGACGAGGATGGAATTCCCCTACCCGGGAGCGGCAGGGTATGTTCTCAGGATTTACAGCCTTGCCGGTCAGCTGGTACGTGAAACCGCTGGAATAAAAGGCTCCGAGTTCTTCATCAGGAGAGGCAACCTGGAACCGGGCTATTACCTGTTCGAACTGAGCGGGGAACGGACCTTCAGGGGCAAATTCGTGGTCAGGTAATCTGCAAGTCCAGATTCGTGGTCAGGTAATTTTCAAGTCCAGATTCGTGGTCAGGTAATTTTCATGGCCTTGTCCACTTTCTGCTTCAGGAGGGACTGAGCCAGCACCTCCATGATGTTATTCACATACCGGAATTCGAGTCCGCTCAGGTAGATGTCCTTGATTTCCTCCATATCCTTGCGGTTTTCCTCCGAGAGGATGATCTCCCTGACCCCGGCACGTTTGGCCGCCAGGATCTTTTCCTTAATGCCCCCGACCGGCAGGACTTTTCCCCTGAGGGTGATCTCGCCAGTCATGGCGATGTTCTTCCTGACCTTTCGCTGCGTAAAGGCCGAGGCAATGGAGGTGGCCATGGTGATGCCGGCAGAGGGCCCGTCTTTCGGGATGGCCCCCTCGGGTACGTGCACGTGGATGTTCCATTTGCCGAATACGTCCGTATCAAGTCCCAGCAGGTCGCTGTGCGATTTCAGGTACTCCAGGGCAATGACCGCAGATTCCTTCATGACGTCTCCAAGGTTCCCCGTCAGGGTGAGTTTCCCGTCTCCCTTGCTGAGGCTGGTTTCAACAAACAGGATCTCTCCCCCGACGGCCGTCCATGCAAGTCCCGTTACCACCCCCGCATACTCATTGCTTATGGTTTTGTCTTTCAGGTATTTCGGTACTCCGGCCATTTTCCTCAGCTCGGCGATGCTCAGGACCCGCTCGGGGTTTTGATCGAATGCGATCTTCTTGGCCACACTCCGGATCACCTTTGCTATGAGTTTATCCAGTTGCCTGACCCCGGATTCCCGGGTATAATATTCCACCATGTATTCGATCACCTTTTTGGGAAAACTGATCTGGGTTTTATCCACCCCGTGGTTTTTAAGTTGTTTTGGGATCAGGTGCCGCCTTGCGATCTCCACTTTCTCCTCGATGATGTAACCGCTCACATCGATGATTTCCATCCGGTCGAGCAGGGCGGGATGGATCGTTGCCGTGGTATTGGCGGTGGCAATGAACATGACCCTTGAGAGATCGAATTCAAGCTCGAGGAAGTTATCGTAGAAGGTGCTGTTCTGTTCCGGATCCAGCACCTCCAGCAATGCGGAGGCAGGATCGCCGTGGAAATCCCGCCCGACTTTGTCGATTTCATCGAGGACAAAAACAGGGTTGGAGGATTTTGCTTTTTTCAGGTTCTGTATGATCCTTCCAGGCATGGCCCCTATGTAAGTTTTCCGGTGACCCCTGATCTCTGCTTCATCGTGCAGCCCGCCAAGGGACATCCTGAGGTAGTTCCGCTTGAGGGCGCTTGCCACCGATTTACCAAGGGAGGTTTTTCCGACTCCCGGGGGACCCACAAGGCAGATGATGGGCGATTTCATGTCACCCTTGAGTTTGAGCACGGCAAGATGCTCCAGGATGCGGTCTTTCACCCGGTCGAGCCCGTAATGGTCCCGTTCGAGGATCTTCTCGGCCCTTTTCAGGTTGAAATCATCCTGGGTATATTCGTTCCACGGCAGTTCGATGAGTGTCTGAAGGTAATTTGCCTGGACGGAAAATTCCGCCGTGGCCGGATTGATCCGCTGGAGTTTTTCAAGTTCCTTTTCAAAAATTTCGCTCACTTCCTTGCTCCATTTCTTTTCAGAGGCTTTTTTGCGGAACTCGTTGATCTCCTTTTCCATGGGACTCCCGCCCAGCTCGTCCTGTATGGTCTTCATCTGCTGATGCAGCATGAACTCACGCTGCTGTTGGTCGAGGTCGGATTTCACCTTACTCTGGATATCGTTCTTGAGCTCCAGCATCTGGAGTTCCCTCGTAAGGTACTCGAGAAGGCGGATGCCACGCGTTTTCAGGTTATTTTCCTCAAGCAGCTTCTGCTTCTCCTTCAACCCGATGTCGCTGTTGGAACAAATAAAGTTTATGAGGAAACTGGAACTTTCAATATTCCTGACGGCGAATGAGGCTTCCGGGGGAATGTTCGAGGAAAGTTTGATGATCCTCAGCGAAAGGTCCTTGAGTGATCCGACAATGGCCTCAAATTCCCGGTCACGTGCAGCGGGTTTCTGGTCCGATATAGGGACCGTTCTGGCCATGAAGTATGGTTCCTCTGAAACGATTGACTCAATATGGAAACGCTTTTTACCCTGGATGATGATGGATGTGCTCTCATCCGGCATTTCCAGGATGCGGATGATCTGGGCCACCGTTCCCACACTGTAAAGATCCTTGATCACGGGATCCTCCGTTTCGGCATCGATCTGTGCAACCGTGCCTATGACCCGGTCTTTCCGGTAGATTTCCTTTATCAGCCGGATCGATTTTTCCCTTCCCACGGTGATCGGGATGACCACACCCGGGAAAAGAACCGTGTTGCGAAGAGGGAGTACCGGCAGGAGTTCAGGAACCTTGCTCCCGGCCAGAACTGCCTCATCCTCATCGGAGATCAGGGGAATAAAATCGCTGTCCTCGTCCAGTGAAGAACTGAGGACTATTTTGTGTCTAATTTCTTTCATGAATCAGTCAACTTGTCAGTATCCTGTAAAAATGATACTTGCATGGGTATATGTCAATTGCTGTGCCAAAAAGATGGGGTGGCTCAGACCCTGTACTTTTCAGTCATGCGGAATACTTCCGAAAGGATTTCAATCTCCGTGTCATCGAGCTGAACATCACGCCGCTTCATGACCCCGGTTGCAACTTCCATAGCTTTGTCAAGCTGGTAGGTGGTGAATCCGTGTGCCCCGCCCCAGGAGAAGGAGGGAATGAAATTTCTGGGGAAGCCCGATCCGAATATATTGGCATTTACGCCAACGACCGTTCCTGTATTGAACATCGTGTTGATGCCGCATTTGGAATGGTCACCCATGATGAGCCCGCAGAAGATCAGTCCGCTTGATATGAACTTCTCTTCCCTGTAATTCCAGAGCCTGACCGTGGTATAATTATTCTTGAGGTTTGAATTATTGGAGTCTGCCCCGATGTTGCACCATTCCCCGATGACCGAATTGCCCAGAAATCCGTCGTGTGCCTTATTGGAACATCCGGATATGATGCAATTGTTCACTTCCCCGCCGACTTTGCTGAAGGGACCGATTGTGGTGGGGCCGTATATTTTTGCGCCGAGTTTCAGGGTGGATCCTTCACACAGTGCAAAAGGGCCCCTGACGAGTGATCCCTCCATGATCTCGGCGTTTTTTCCTATGTATATCGGTCCGTTCCCGGTGTTAAGCACCGCACATTCGATCCTGGCCCCTTCTTCGACGAATATTTTACCGGGACCAAGAATACGGTTGCTTGAGGGAATTTCTGCCGGTATGCGGTTCCGTGTGATCAGGTCGAAATCAGCTTCCAGGGCCTTGCCGTTGTTTGAAAAGATGTCCCACGGGAATTCGATCCGGAAAACTTCATTGTGGTATTCGATCCTTTTGTAACTGCCCTGCCCGGCCGGGTCGAAGTCCCCCGCCGCACCGTCCTGCCTTGCGGCCAGAAGTTTTTCCCCTGCAAACAATGCCTCCCCGGGGGATAATTCGCCGAGTGCCCTGATCAGTCCCTCATCGGGCAGCACCGAGCCATCGATATAGAGATTGTCCTTTCCGGTTTTGGCCGGGTATTTCCTGGCAAGGTATGGCCGGGTAAGCCAGCCGGCCGGACAGTCAAGCATCCGTTCCCATTTTTCACGGATCCGGAGAATGCCCATGCGAATTTCACTGACCGGGCGGGTGAAAGTGAGGGGAAGCAGGTTTTCCCAGGTTTCGGGCGGATCGAAAAGGATGGTTTTCATGCATATAAAAATAGAAAAAAACTCCGGTATTCAGCAGAATGCGGGAAAACAGAAAAGGCTGTCTCCCCGGAGACAGCCTCGTTAAATGATCCTTACAGAATGGGATTTATCCCTCCTGTGTTTTTTTCATGTCGATGTGCTTTTTGTAGCGTGTATTGAATTTATCAACACGGCCTGCCGTATCGACGAGTTTCATCTTACCGGTGTAAAACGGATGGGATGTATTGGATATTTCCAGCTTGACCAGCGGATATTCCTTCCCGTCATCCATCTTGATGGTTTCCTTTGAAGTGGCTGTGGATTTTGTGATGAAGGAATAGCCGTTTGACATGTCCTTGAAGACCACCAGCCTGTATTTATCCGGATGCAGTTCCTTTTTCATTTTTCAGTTCTCCTTATGCTTTTCGTTCAGGGCATGCAAAAATACATAATGTTTTTAAAATTACAAATTAAACCATTCCAGGTGTTTCTTCGGGGGATTGGACAGCTCATCCCTGTGCATATATTCGTTCGTCCGTTTTAAATACACATAGTCCTTCTCCCATGCCGAGATATTTTCAGTGATTTCTTCAACCGACCGGAGAAAGAACAGGACCTCTGAATCGGTGGTGGTGGGGTGAATGGACCAGCGCACCCACCCGGGTTTCTCCGACAGATCGCCGTGGTTGATCTTATCGGTGATCTCCCTGGACCTTGCATAGCTGACCTCAAGCAGAAAGTGTCCGTAGGTCCCGGCACAGACACAGCCGCCGCGGACCTGTATGCCGAACCGGTCGCTGAGCAGCTTGACGATCAGGTTGAAGTGGATGTATTCAAGGTAAAAGGAGATCACGCCGAGCCGTTCCTCCACATTGTCCGCGAGAATGTGGATGCCCCTGATCTTCCGGAGTCCCCCGAACGCCAGGGATACCAGTTCGTGCTCCCTGCGCAGGATGTTTTCGACGCCCATCCGGGTCTTGAGTTCGAATGCCAGTGCGGCCCGGATGGACTGGAGGAAACCGGGGGTCCCGCCGTCTTCCCTGACCTCGATGTCATCGACGTACTTATAGCTGCCCCAGGGATTGGTCCAGTCCACCGTACCCCCTCCGGGGTTATCGGGCACTTCGGCACGGTACATGCTTTTATCAAAGATCAGTACGCCGGACGAACCGGGTCCCCCGAGGAACTTGTGGGGTGATAGATAGATGGCATCCAGTTTTTTTAAAGGATCTTCCGGATGCATGTCGATCTCAACGTAAGGGGCGGAAGCTGCAAAATCCACGAAGCAGAGTCCCCCGTGCTCATGCATGATCCCCGCCATCTCATGGTAGGGGGTTTCGATCCCGGTCACATTCGAACATGCGGTGAAGGCTCCGATTTTGAATTCCCGGTCCCTGTATTCCTCAAGCTTTCCGTGCAGCTCATCGAGGTTGATGAGAAGGTTTTTATCGGGTTCCAGCATGACCACGTCGGCATTGGTCTCATACCAGGAGGTCTGGTTGGAGTGATGTTCCATGTGGGTAATGAAAACAACGGGTTTCTGTGTTTTCTCAAGGCAGTCCTTCCCGATCAGCTTCCCGCATCCTTTGAGACCCAGTATACGCTGCAGCTTATTCACAACCGCTGTCATCCCGAAACCTGCGGTGATGATGATGTCATTCGGTCCCGCGTTGACATGCTGCTTGATAAGCTGGTGTGAGTGCCGGTATGAATTGGTCATCAGGGTCCCCGTCTCATTGGCTTCCGTATGGGTGTTGGCTACAAAGGGACCGAACTCCTCGAGCAGTTTTCTCTCGATCGGGCCGTAAAGCCTCCCGCTCGCTATCCAGTCCCCATAGAGGATCTTCTGCTTCCCATAGGGACTCGCGTATTCCGTATCGATTCCAACAATATTCTCTCTGAAGGGGAGGAAGTATTTTTCAAGTTCGGTCATCTTATCGAAATTTAATCCGATCCGGCAGGGAGGTGGACATTGACCCGTTTATGCCCATTAAAAGATCAATTACGGCTGGCGAGCTTGGACAATAACCTTAGGATCTCGAGATAGAGCCAGACCAGGGTGACGATAAGTCCGAAGGCAGCGTACCATTCCATGAATTTCGGGGCCGACGAGGCTGCGCCCTGCTCGATGAAATCAAAATCAAGCACAAGGTTCAGGGAGGCTATAATCACGATCACCAGGCTGATCCCGATGGAAAGCAGTGAACTGTTGTGCAGGTAGCCTATGGGGACTCCAAAGAGATTCAACAGGAAGGAAACAAGATAAAGCACCATTACACCACCGGTAGCGGCAAAAACACCCAGCTTGAAGTTCTCGGTAGGTTTAATTAAGCCCGACCGGTAGGCAATGAGCAGTGCAAAGAGGATCCCGAAGGTAAGGGCCACGGCATTCATGACAATGCCTTTGTACTGGTATTCCAGGAACGCGGAAATGCCCCCCAGGAAAAGGCCTTCCAGCACAGCATAAATGGGGGCTGTCACGGGTGCGGTGTTCCTTCTGAATATCGTGATCAGGGCAACGATGAACCCGCCGATCCCGCCGCCGATCATCCACGGCAGTATGGCGCGTGAGGCGGTCAGTGAATCGGTCGAGATGGCATGGAAGGCAAGCCTCCAGGTGTACACGGCCCCGGCTGTTACCAGCAGGAGCAGGATGAAGATCTTATTGACCGTGCCTGAGAGGGTCATGACGGGGCTTCCTGCAGCAGCTGTAAAGCCGGTAAAGGTGTTCTTGTTCAATGCAGGGTTTGCGGTGCGTGCTATGGCCATATGATTTGGATCTTCAGGGCTCAAATATACATGGAAATTAGGAAATTTTCCAACCTCTTGTTGAACAGCATTTTTAATATCCCTATTTTTATACCACATGCCCCAGCCGGCACGTCAAAGTATACATGAGGATCCAGCTGCCCAGCTCCATAAAAGGTGAATTTTTCAGGAATGTCTTCACCCTGATCTCCGGAACCACTCTTGCCCAGATCATCTCCCTGGCCATCTACCCGGTCCTGTCAAGGATGTATACCCCGGATGATTTCGGGATCTTTGCCCTTTTCATGAGCATCCTGACCATCACGAACATGATTGCAACCGCAAAATACGAGCTGGCCATACTGATGCCCGGGAAAGATGAAGACGGACTCAACCTGGTCGGGCTCTCGGCCGCGATCACCGTCCTGGTCAGCATGGTACTGATGGTCCCGGTCATCCTGCTGAACAGGAAACTGGCCGCTATGCTCGGGAATGAGAACATCGCCTTCTGGCTTTACCTCATTCCGGTTTCCACTTTCCTGAACGGGCTCTACCAGAGCCTGAACTACTGGTCCATCCGCAACAAGCGGTTCAGGAACATCACAGCCGCCAATGTCTCCCAGAGCCTTTCAAATTCGGCCGTAAAGCTTGGTGCGGGAGCCCTGGTTGCCGGTCCCTTCGGGCTCATCGCAGGGGCCATCATCGGGCAGCTGACCGGTTTCCTGGCCTTTCTCCTGAATTTCATGAGGAAAGACCGGGCAAAACTCGATTGGATCCGCCAATCCCGCATGAAATCACTCGCCGGGGAATACTACCGTTTCCCAAAATACAATATGCTCCTGGGCATTAATAACAGTTTCTCCGGGAGCCTGCCGGTATTTGTTATAACGGCCTGGTTCTCGACCGCAGTTGCCGGGTTGTATTCATTCGGCCTGACCATGATCTTCAGGCCCATGAACCTAGTCACCACGGCACTTTCACAGGTTTTTTCCCAGCGTGTGATATCCAAAGTGAACGGAAGCCAGCCGATCCTGGATGACGTCCGGCGGCTTTTCATCAGGATGCTCCAGTTCTCCGTCCTTCCCTTTGGACTGGTGGCCGTTTTTGCCCCTTCTATTTTCAAGGTGGTGTTCGGTCCCGAGTGGCAGGATGCAGGCGAATACACACGCATCCTGATTCCCTGGCTGTTTGCAGTTTTTCTATCGGCACCTTTTGCTTTTCTGCCCGATCTGTTTAAAAAACAGGGGACCGCCCTGCTGATCGATCTGGTAAAATTACTGTTGCGGGCATCTGCCCTCTTTGCCGGTGTTTATTTTGGTGATATCTTTGTAACATTGATATTATTAAGCGGACTCAGCTTCGCAGTCATCGTTTACCAGATTACCTGGTATTTTAAACTGGCAAAAAGGCAGAGCCGGAAGGTGAAGGATAAAAGTGAAAAAACGCATGAGGCGAATGGGCCGGGGATCTGGGACCGGACATCACAGGAAACAGGTTCCTTTCCCGGCATGGAATAAGCGCTCCGGAGACGATCTCTGGAGGGACTATGTTGAAAGGAACCATTCCCTGGGGAAGGGACTCAAAACCATCAACCTTGATCAACTTTTCAACCATGAACTCCATGATGTAGGGCCCGTTTCGCATTTTAATGAGGGAATGATGCCTTCGGATCTTGCGCTTCTCAGGGGACTGGCATCCCTTTACAAAGATTGCAGTTATTTTGAGATCAGCAAAAGAAGGTGTGAATCCCTGGCAAGCATGGCCAGGGTTGCCGGCGAATGCTATTCCCTCTGCAGGCCGGCAGGTGAAATACGCAGAGAGGGGATCCGGAGAGGGTACATGTATATGATGGGGTATTATTCAGCAGCCATGCAGAATGTGGTGGCTCTGTCCGGCGATTCAAACACCTTTCCTTTTTCCTCCCTGGACAAGAAATTTGATGTGGTCTTTATCAACAACGGTCACGGGTACAACAGGATCCTGAACGATACCCGGAAAGCCTTTGAATACCTTGTGCATGACCGGTCGGTCGTCGTATGGCATGATTACAGCTACTTCCCGGAGCAGGTCAGATGGGAGGTGCTGGCGGGGATCCTTGACGGCACGGATCCACTCATCCGTGAACAACTATTTTTTGTCTCAAGGACCAAATGTGCTATCTTTCTTCCCATCCAAATAATACAAACTTGGATCCCGGCACATCCAGAGCACTCAGGGTCTTAATTTTGCCTTCATGGTATCCTCCCGACGGGGGACAGTTTTTTCAGGACCATGCAGAGGGACTTGCAGAAGCCGGCTTCAAGGTCGATGTGCTGGTAAACCGGCTGATGGGGATCACCCAGCTTAAAATCTCGGAACGAAGGCTTTACAAACGCTTCAGGGTTACGGATTACAGGGGCACCAGGATCATCCGTTCGTTCTACCTGAAACCGCCCCGGAGCGAGATGTTTGCCGTCAACCGCTGGTCAATATCCACCCTGAAACTTTTCAAAGAGTACCAATCCGCCTTTGGGACTCCCGATGTCATCCTTGCTCACAGCGCGATGTGGGCAGGTTATGCCGCCAGCCTGATCAGGAAGAAATACGGCATACCCTACCTGGTGAACGAACACCGGGGCAGGTTTGCCGTTATGAGCAAGGAGGCCGAAGCCCTGCTGAAGCCATTCTACCGGCCGTTTCTTGAGGAAGCCTACGGCAACGCCGATAAAATTGTCTCGGTATCGAATGCACTGCACTTCGGAATAAGGAAATACGTACCGGAAGGGACAGAGCTTCTTTCCATCCCGAACATGGTGGATACGGACTTTTTTACCCTGCCCGCCCCGCGTGTTCATGATCCGTTTGTCATACTCTCCATCGGCCGGCTCGAGGTGGAAAAAGGGATGGATCTCCTGATCGAAGCCTTCGACCTGTTTGCGGAAGATCATCCGGATGCAGAACTCAGGATCGTCGGAAAAGGTTCCAGGGAGGCCGAACTCAGGGAAATGGCCTCCAGGTCTAACCATCCCTCACGGATCACATTCGTCGGTTATTTATCACCGGAAAGCATCCTGGAGGAATTGCATTTTGCCAATGTCCTGGCCGTGGCCAGCCGGATCGAGGCCTTCGGCGTGGCATTTGTCGAGGCCATGTCCACCGGACTTCCTGTACTTGCCACCAAAACGGGAGGGCCCGATTCCATCGTGCCTGATTATGCCGGTTTCCTGGCTACGCTGGAGAGCGTACCCTCGCTTTTCGTGGGACTCAAAAACATCTACTCCAATTATTATAAGTACGATCCCCAAAAGATCCGCAGGCACGTCGAGAAGAACTTCAGTAAAAAAGCAGTCATTGGCAGGTTCTCCGACCTGATCCACGGTCTCTGCGATGGTAAGGATTGATCTCATATTCAATTCCGGCTTCTCCTGGCATTCGAAAGAGAACTGCCATATCAAGGGATTTGCGCACGTCCCCGGTGACCGGTACCTGAGCGGTATCGAATTGCTGGCATACTTCGAGGCCAGCCGGGATTTCGGGGATTTCATGTCCCTCGTCTCCCTGGCAAACGGCATGTTCAGCGTTGTGCTTGAAAGGGGTGGGAGTGCCTGGATGGCGGTGGACCGGATGAGGACCTTCCCGGTGTTTTACGCCTTCCGGCCGGAATCCGGTCAGGCTGACCTGCCGGCTGAAAGAGCCCGGGATTTGCTCATTTCTGACTCAACCGACCGGATCATAGAACAGATTGGTGTATGGAAACTCAACAGGGAAGCATCGACCGAATTCCTGGCAACAGGGTATGTGACCGGCAGGGAGACACTGGCCGAAGGCATCTTTCAGGTTCAGGCCGGGGAAGCGGTTGAAATAAAAAACACCCGCGAAAGCGAATTCTCTGGACCGCCTGTTAACAGGACCTTTTATTCGAGCTACCGGACCTCCTCGGTTAAAGCGGGATCGATCGAGGAGCAAATGCCTGATCTGGAAGGCATTACGGAAAGAATCGCCGGCCGGCTGGTGAACTCCCTCGACGGGCGGACAGCTGCCGTGGCCCTGAGCGGGGGATTTGATTCACGGTTTGTGGCAGCCATGCTGAAGAAACTGGATTACCCCCGGGTGACCTGTTTTTCCTACGGGAGGGAGGGGAATGCAGATATGATAAGGGCAGGGGAGGTCGCGGCAAGGTTTGGATTCAAATTCATCCCCGTCCCCTACAGCGATTCCATGATCCGTAATTACACGGAGGATCGAGAATTCAGCGACTTTGTCAGGTTCTCCTCGAACCGGGCATCCATGTTTTTCATGCAGGAATACTTTGCCGTCAGGCATCTCAGGGAAAACGGCATGGTACCGGATGATGCCATTTTCATACCCGGCCATTCCGGGGATTTTTTCGGGGGAAGCCAGCTGATCAAACACGATCTGCATGACGGGTTGGAAGACATCCGCAAAACCATCCGGAGAATCTATGATTATAAATATTCCTTTTACAGGCCCGGGGGCAGGGCAGCAGCAAAAGCCATACTTGCCAGGATTGAGGAATCACTGCGGGAAAAGCGGCACGGAGGCGATGCGTTTCCGTATTCCATGCACGAGGACTGGGACCTGAAGGAGAAACTCGCCAAGTTCATCGTCAATTCCTGCAACGTTTATGCCTGGTTCGGCTATGAATACCGCCTGCCCCTTTACGACTATGAATTACAGGATTTTTTCCGGGATGTGCCGTTCGGCCTGAAACGGAATAAACGGCTTTACGATGAGTTTTTAATAAACAGGGTTTTCGGTCCCCTCGGCCTGAACTTTCCCGGTGAACTGCAGCCCGATGAAAAGACACAGCAGAGGGCAAGGTTCAGGCGAAAGATCAGAAATGCACTGCCCGCAGCCATGGTCCCCGTCACTCTATCGCAACGGGACCCGATCTACTACAATGAGATCACGGGATTGCTCCGCCGGGATCTCGCCCGCAGGGGCATCCGGATCAGGATCCGGGGCAACAGCTATAATTCGATTATCGTGCAGTGGTACATTGCCCGGCTGGAATCGGAATTCCATGGCGCCCGATCTTCGGGTTAAAAATTATCATGCGATCAAAAATATTTCCTTAAATTTGCAGCTCTTCTAAGCACACACCCACACCCACACCCACACCCATGCCTTCATGGTGGATGTAGCTCAGTCGGTTAGAGCGCTGGATTGTGGTTCCAGAAGTCGCCGGTTCGAATCCGGTCTTCCACCCGAATTGCCCGCAACCAATTGATAATAGATTGGTTCAGAATACTACCTTGCGTCTGCAAGATGCGTGACATATCAATTTACGTATACGTAATGTGAACAGTTAATCTAATCTCGAAGGAGATATAAAACATTCATATACAGCCTGATTGATTATAACCGAGGAAGATTGAGAATATAATTCGTACTTCTTCCTCCCTCGCCTGAATCAGACAATATTCCTTTTTCAATTAGATCTTGGATATCTCTTCGTGCAGTATCTCTATGTACTTTTGTCATCTGTGCCCATTTAGATGAATGCAATTTTCCAATAAAATCTCCAAGCAAGATATTGATCATTTTGATTTGTCTCTCATTTAGCTGGGTAGTCTTATATATTTCCCAGAATTTTGCCTTAACCAAAACCTTCGAAAGTGTACCATCTGTTGCCTCAAGAGCCTCAGTTAAACGCTCAAAGTACCAAACTAACCATTGGCTTACGTTCAGACTTCCTTTTTGGGTAGATTCCAATATGTTATAATACTCCTTTTTGGATTTCATTATCTGAGCCGATAGGCTATAAAACCTTTGTTTGGTCCTGTCTGCTCTGGCTAATTGACAATCGGCAATAGCCCTTGCTATTCTTCCATTGCCGTCATCAAATGGATGGATGCTAACGAACCATAAATGTGCTATTGCTGATTTGATCAGTGGTTCCATGCTAATATCAGTATTGAACCATTGGATAAACCGATTCATTTCTGATTCAAGTCGTTTAGCTTCAGGTGCAGTGTAATGCACCTTTTGTCTTCCCATTGGGCCTGACACAACTTGCATTGGCCCCTGTGCATCATTCCTCCAGTCACCAACCGTGATTTTATTCATTCCACTTCTTCCCGTTGGGAAAAGAGCAGCTTGCCATCCACAAAGACGATCCTTTGTTAAGGGAGCTTCATACTTCTGTGTTGCATCAAACATCATCTCGACAACTCCTTCTACATCACGACTTGCTTCTGGTAATCCAGATATATCTATTCCCAATCTACGAGCTATGGAGGATCGTACTTCATCCGGGTTTAAGAATTCTCCTTCAATTGCACTGGATTTAACAATATCATCGGTTAAGGTCTCAAGGACTGCTTCTTCTCTAAGCTCAAAACATAAGCTTTCCATTCTCCCAATTAATCTACCTTGAAGATCTCTTACCTTACTAACATATGGAAGCAATGTATCATTATCCCAGTTGAAATTCGGCCAATTTTTGTTTTGATGTATATACATTGACTCGATTTAAATGCCGTATATAATACGTCAAATATGACGCTTTTTTGCCGTATCTCGATATAAATGGCGTAATTTCTACTGCGAATAGACCAATTAAATGCGTTACTGAATCTGTTCCTGATTACATATGAGCTACAGAACGGTGGAATTAAGCTGCCGTGTCAGCGGTCGGCTTCAGCGGATCCTGCTGGTTATTCTTCTCCAAGAGATTCTAAATCTGCCAGATCTTTCTTGCGTCCGGATGCTCGTTTGTTGATAATGAATTGTTCTTTACCAATGTATGAAACGGATACATCACCAAAAAGCCCTGGTTCTTTCGAGGTATCAACTTCCTCCCATGTTACACCGCTTAGTGATGTTATTAAATCTATACGTACTGGGGGAAGTCCGAGTTGTATTATGTTGTCTTGGTTTTGGAAATCATCAATTTAATATCAAAAGAACTGAATCCAAAATCAGCCAATGCAGCGAGAATGCGTATTGCGTTTTCTCTATCTGGCTTTATGAAAACATCAATATCGCCTGTAAAACGAGGTGCGCCATGAAAAGCTAATGCGTATCCCCCAACGATTATGAATTTGACTTCATGTTCGTTCAACAATGCGAAAAACTCTCTGAAGTCTTTCTGAACTTCCATAATATTGGCGTCTTAATATTTCAACGGCCGAGATCCTCTCATCAGGCGAACGATTTAGCCAATAAGCCAGATTATCAAGTGAAGAATCCCCGTCCCTTTTACGTTTTGATATTACCTTTTATAGCATATATACAAAGATTAACTATTGAACCTAATACTAACTAACTTTACCAGCTGAACGGTGGAGCTCAGCCGCCGTAATGTAGCGCGTGATTTGTTTTCCCCGCAAATTACATGACACCCGTTACGGTCGGCTTCAGCGGTTCTACTTCTCCAATACTGTATTTAATTAATACGTTGTGGGATTCTGAAATGGATATTGTGTGATAATGTATATTGTATATAGCTTAATGTTAATAGCATGTTGGGCTTTCGTGCTTTTATTCAAGTCGTATTGAAATATCAAGATGTCCTCCTAAACCCTCGTGGATTATTCTCTGTAATGTTGAAAATCGAATATCTTTCAGATCTCTTTCTAGTTTTGAGATATAAGACTTATTGGTTCCTGCCAATTCTGCTAATTGTTCTTGGGTAAGACCTTTCTTTTCCCGTGCCTGTTGTATAAGGACACCAAGTTTGAAAGTCTCATAATCATTATCAAACTTTTCTCGCGTTTCAGTTCCTTTCTTACCAATTTTTTCGTCAATAAATTGGTCAAGACTTTTCAGGTTTTTATTCTTTGCTTTCATAATATTCACGTTTTATTTGTTCTGCTCGTTCAATTTGTTTTTTTGGAATTTTCTGGCTCTTCTTCTGGAATCCATGTCCAATTACCACAAGATTGTCAACGTCGAAAAAACAGAAAATCCGATAAATATTATTACCAACTTGAACTCTGATTTCATAGATTCCCGATGTACTCCCAATATGTTTCAGATAGACTTCTGGAATTCTATCAATCTCTTCAATGATTTTTAGGGTCCAAAGAATTTTCTTTTGAACTTTCTCGGTTTGATCATTATAGAAATTCTCAAAATAGTCTTTGAAAAAAAAGAGTTCTCGTTTTTTACTCATGAAACAAAGGTACAATAAGTTGTCCAATTGGACAACTTAATTCGAGATGTTTAATAAGCATGAAGTCCCATTTTAAAATATATTCAGAAAATTTATTTTACCCATTAAGAAGTAGAACGGTGGAGCTAAGCCGCCGCTTCAGCGGTCGGCTTCAGCGTATCTACTTTTCCGTACGTATTGTTATCGCTGTTTTACTGGTTATTGAAAATCGTATTGCGAATGAAACCAGATTTAGAATTAAAATAGGTTGGGTAGGGTGTGTAATTACTTTGGAAAATACTTATAAATATCTTTTCTGTGTAAACAACGAACAAACTCCACTGCTGTATCAGTAATTATTATTCCAAGTCGATAGTCGCCAATTCTGATACGATACATTGAATGAGTACCGCGAATCTTTTTTAGGTTTTTGATATCCTCAAGATTTTTAGCTCTCTGAATATTGGCGATGGTGTTGGCGATTCTTTGAAGAATGGATTTATCCTTGATGCGCCTTGTGTCTTTCTGGAAGGATTTATCAATCTTGATTTCCATCACGAAGCTCACTCAAGAATGTTTCAGTATCAATATACTCACCAGTCTTGCCTTCAGAGATAGCAATTGATAATCCATAATCTTCAATTTCATCTTTTGTAAGCTTGTGTGCAGATATACCAAGTTTTTTAGCTAATTGAAGAATTAAGGATAGATCATTCTCTGATTCTGTATGAAGAATAGCTCCCTCCATGATAGATTGATTAATGAACAAAGATAATGAATTCTAGTCTTTGCTAGAAAAAGTTCAAATACGTACCCGTTCGTACACTTTCTACTCTTTTATGCGAAATTCAAATTCGATAGTACTTATTTTATCACATTGAATTCCTTTTCCTCCGGTGCAAGTTTCGATTGTAACACGATCAGGACCAGTATATCCAGCAATAGATTCGTAGTAATAAAATGCACCCCAACCAGTTGAAGAATCACGTATTATTTCGCTCCGTGAATAGTGATTTGCTTGTTTTGTTATTTTGGCTCCCTCTTCGTCACCATATACGTTTAGATCGTACGAGAATAGTTCGCCTGAATTCAGAGGAATTGTGTAATCGTTATGAGATTCACAACTTATGATCAAAGTACAGATTACAATCGAAACAATAGATCCTGATCTCATTCAATATACCCTTTACTGTAATGATGTAATGATCGTATTTTTGGTTGCCTTAGATATGTGTACAACGGTGGAGCTAAGCCGCCGCGTCAGCGGTCGGCTTCAGCGAGTTGTTCTGGCTCAAATTACTTTTTATGTAAGAATTCGTCTGCTTCAATCCCGGCTTGCTTAAGGATTGCTCTTAGGGTACCCTCGGGCATATCGCCCGGATGATTTGGTATTGTGGTATAACGATTTGTTGATGGATTGTACCAAATTTCATGACTTCCAGTAGCCTGTCTCAGAAATTCGAATCCAAATTTTTTCAGGATTGTGACTATTTCTCGATATTTGAATCCAGCTAACCGACCCATTAGATGCCGATAACTAGGGGATAATCGAAACTATCCTCGAAAGGATTGAGAGACGAAATTTGGTCTTCCTGTGCTTCAATAAGCTTTTTGGCCACATCTTTAGCAATTTCAATCGTCTCCGCGATTGTCCTTCCTTGTGCCACTAACCCTTGAATACTATTTGAAGTCGCTAAATAGTAGCCTTCTGGTAATTTTTCGATATGTAAGTTTATTTTTCGTTCCATCTCATTTGCTTTGCTTCAAAGTTACAAAATTCTGTTTGAGAGTAAGGTTACTTTTAATTTGAGGTAGAACGGTAAAGGTCACCGGCGCAGCTTGTCTGCGTCCGGTGCACCTTCTTGTTCGCTGATTATGGATTTATATCTTACTTCGATTTCCCTGGGTTGTCTTCCGATTGGGCATACTCGCAGGCACTTCTCGCACTCATAGACGTAAGATCCATCGCATTCGATTCGATCCATTTCCCTCATTCCATCGCGACAGGCAATACCATTGAAGTCGTCTAGTGCGATGGCGCCGGCTGGACATACTTCAATGCAATTGCCACAATGATTGCATCCACTATCCAAATTCAATGGAGAGTATTTAATATTCGCATCTGTGAGCAGAACTCGCAAATGAATCCATGGCCCCCAAGTGTCATTCATAAAAAGAAAGTTGTCTCCCAGTTTCCCGAGACCGCATTGTACCGCAATCGTTTTGAACATTAGCCCACAAACACCTGGGTATGGTAGGATGGCTGACTGATAATCCAATGAGTTAAGACAACATTCAATTCGCTCTGCAATTGACAAGCAATGAATATCGGCGGGACAAGTTTCTCCACCTCTGGCAGCTGAAAACCTAAGCCACTTCCATTCAAGTGAGTCCTGAATATGATGTGCAATCACAACCACTGTTTTAGTGGTAGATAGTTCCCCGAGGAGCCGCTTCTTCTCTAGCCCTCTAAAAATACTAATGGATGCAAACCCAATCCGACAACACTCTGGTATTAAGTCTGTGAAATGGTCTTCTGATATAGGTTTCATAATCCTATTAGGTTGTTACTACAGCGAACGGTGGAGCTAAGCCGCCGCGCAAGCGGTCGGCTTCAGCGAATTGTTCTACTTCTCCTATTTTGAAAAGTATTGTATACGATTTGGGATTTTACAATGGAAATTGTATTACGTTGTATTTTATGTATAGGATATTAGAGACTGTTTAGCAAAAATTATTACCAGATTCTATTGACATTATAATTGTCAAATTTGCTATCAGCCGATATGATTGGAATATCTTCAACAATTCCTTGGGAGATTATTAATCTGTCGAATGGATCTCGGTGATAAAATTCTAATTGGCTAACGTTTAAAGTGTGTTCAAATGTTATTGATAATATCTTAAATCCATTGTCTTCAACAAGTTCGATGAATTTTTCAAAAGGGATTTTAAGTTTAATTTTTCCCAGGCTAAGTTTAATTGCAATCTCCCAAAGAGAAGCCATTGAAACAAAACTAGTATTGTTTTGATTTTCAATGTATTGTTTAGCAGCTGAAGAGAGTTTTGGATTATCCTCGCAGAACCAAAGAAATGCATTTGTGTCAAGGAGTAAATCCATTACATATATTCCTTGAAATCATCCAACGGTTCATTGAAGTCTTTCCCAATGATAATTTTGCCTTTTAGGAAGCCTGCTTTAGGGTGTTTATTTTGTTTTGAGTTTTTATTTTTTTGATATAAGAAATCAATAAACTCCAAAGCCTGGGCTTTAAGTTTTTCAGGTAATGAATGCAGTTTGATATATGCTGATTGATTTTTCATATTTGATTCTGTAATGCAAAATTAGGCATTTTTGCTAAATTGACTCTAACTCGTTAGTATCTTCATAAGATTTACAATTACCTAATAAGAAGTAGAACGGTGGAATTAAGCCGCCGTAGCGTGGCGCGGAATTTGCAATAATGCAAAGTGCGTGACACGCGTAAGCGGTCGGCTTTAATGATTTGTTAAACGCCTTTACTATCCCGGTGAATCATCAGTAATCTTATCTGTACATATCCGAAGATTCTCTCGCGCCAATTCATCTGATGGATCCATTTCGACTGCTCGAGTAAGAATCTGCTTAGCCTGAATTAAATGACCTGCCTCGAACATACTCCAACCAAGATCGTTGACATAAGCCTGATTTTCCGGATCTAGCTCTAAGGCGGCCTCCGAAGCTGAAATAGCCTCATCATGTAAATCTTCATGTCCTGCACAACAACCTACACCTTGATGAAACACCGCATGATTAGGAAAACGCTCCACTGCTGCTTTATAAAGCTCCAGACCGTCAGCGTATTTACCAGATTGAATCAGAAAGTCCCCTGCTTCGTCGATTATGTCGATTAGATCACTTTCACCGCCATCAGATGAACTCACAGGAAGTGACACAAGCGATAAAAACAGCTTCTTTCCGCGATCTAATCTCCCTCGTTGGTATTCTACGCTACCCATTGCAAGAATTGCCGGTGCATACTCAGAATCTATCTTAAGTGCACGCTCCAAAGCTTGGATTAATGATTCAGTGTCACCAAGAGCCGACCGGAAAATACTCTCTGCGTATTCTCCCTGCACTGCAAACCGCTTCTCGTTGAATGCAATCTCTGCTTTGTTTGGCTTTCTGTTTTTTGTGATATCACTCATTGATTTATTATCCGACTTTGATTTTTGATTCATGAGCAAAATCAAATATTGGTTATATATTCAAACTTCTGTGCGTTTAACGGTTGAGCTCAGCCGCCGCTTTAGCGGTCGGCTGCAGCGGATTGTTATGCAATGGTTATCAGTCAATATATTTGAAAGTAATCCAAGAATTGTTTTCTCTTCTAAACATCCATTTAGTTATAACATGGTCCCCCGATTCATAAATTTTTTTTATAGTTTCACTAAGCTTCTTGATTCCTTCTTTACTTTCTCCATTTGCTATTAGTAACACATCCCTTGCAGGTATGCCAATAACCAACTCATTGTATTGTAAAAGGTCAAGTATATTTGACCAGAATTTATCAG
>Ga0307419_10000504_pt1 | contig 19730 bp, 15 predicted proteins | sample SalMarWE160230MG_2_FD_202512 | JGI IMG/M metagenome (GOLD analysis project Ga0307419, IMG submission 202512) | Salt marsh sediment microbial communities from the Plum Island Ecosystem LTER, Massachusetts, United States - WE1602-30 | ecosystem: Environmental > Aquatic > Marine > Intertidal zone... | reverse complement strand
CCGCCCATATATCCGGTCAAAATGATACATTGGTAAACGTAGCCCCCCTGCTTTCGATCATCAAAGGCGACTGGGGGGATTTTTTGGCGGAAGCGATATCGTCTGCGGAACTTGACGACATCCGCAACCATGAACAAACAGGTCGCCCCTTGGGCGATGTATCTTTTGTGTCGCACTTGGAATGCTTGCTTGACAGGGAATTACGGCCCCGAAAACCCGGGAGAAAACCAAAAAAGAGCAATAATTAATATACTGTTCCCGGAATTCCGGTCCCCGGAATTCCGCTGAATGAAACCTGGTTGAGGCCAAATCTGAAAATAACGGCTCGGCCGCTGTTGTGGTGACTTCGGAAGAGGAGTTCAAGCGGAGGAAATTACCTGATGGAATCGAAAAATATTATTGTGGAAAAAATTGACCACATTGCGGTCATCACCATTGATCATCCGCCGGCCAATACCTGGGACCTGGATACCACCAGGCAGTTCAATCAGGCCGTTGACGAGGTGGAGAACGATAAAAATGCACGGGTTGCAATCCTCACCGGGGCCGGTGATACGTTTTTTTCAGCGGGGTTTGACGTACGGGATGCCGGAAATGCTGATACCATAAGCCCCCTGGCAAGGGCCCTGTGGACACGGATTGACCGCTTTCCCAAGCCGTTTGTTGCGGCCCTCAACGGCCACGCAATGGGAGGGGGCCTGGAACTCGCACTGTGCTGCCATTTCAGGCTCATGACAGAAGTCTCCGAATATAGGCTTGGGCTAACGGAACTCAACCTGGGGATCATCCCGGGATGGGGCGGCACCCAGCGCCTTTCACGCATCGTAGGACGGGCCAAGGCACTCAACATGATCCTTTTCAGCAAAACAGTCAGTCCCCGGGAAGGCTTGGATCTGGGTATGGTGGACCGGCTCGCCCCGCCCGGAAAACTCATGGAAGAAGCGATGGAATTTGCCCGGAGCATTGCAGAGAGGCCTCCCGTTGCCGTACACTGGGTACTCAAGGCAATGGGTGCCGGGATCTATGAAGGCATAGAAAGAGGCCTGGAAATAGAGGCCCAGGGCAGTGCGGCAGTGCGAAAGACCAGGGATCGGGAGGAAGGCTTTGCTGCTTTCTTGGAAAAGCGCAAGCCGTTCTACCGAGGGGAGTGAAACAGCGGTCCCTCCTGCCAGAGGGTTCATCACATATGGGTGAGCGAAAAATGAAGGGAAATGAGAGCAAATTCATTGCCTGCCCGAGATACAAAAAACTCGCCCAGGAAGCATATTTCCGTTTGCCGCTCATGCAAATGGAACCCAAGGTGCCATGCGTACCAGGAGTACTGGCGGCACAGTTCAACCGTTAAGTTGACTAAGCGATTTTGTCGCCTGATTATGAAAAGAATATTAAGATTAATCAAAAAGCTTCCTGTTATATATAATCTCTTGCAATTTTAACACTATTTAAATTACTGGAAAATTTAATACATTAATAGGGATCTAATGGGGTTAGTGAATGAAAGAGTTATTAAAAGTAATATGTGCAATTATTTTTCCGCCTGTAGCTGCGTTTTTGCAAGTGGGATTTGGCAAGCACTTTTGGATTAATATTGTTCTCACAATTTTAGGTGTTATTCCGGGAATGGTTCACGCTGTATGGATAATTGCAAAGAATAAGAAATAACTTGAACATTTCGCTGCGGCAGACGACTTGTTCGGCATGGTCTTTGTTCGTCGGCTGCGCCTCTGTCTACAAAAACCACGCGAACCCCGGCATCCGCTGGGGACAAAGTTGTGAATTCCGGGGACAGTATATTTATTTCTTGACTTAAATGGAAGATGGGCCCTATGCTTTTTGCATGGCAAGAATTGCAAGGGTGGTGGCGGAAGGCATGCCGCACCATATTACCTAGCGTGGCAACAGACGACAGAAGACCTTTTTTTCAGATGAGGACTATGCCGCCTATATTGATCTCATGGCACAATGGTGCCGGAAATATGTTGTGGATATATGGGCCTATTGTTTGATGCCGAATCATATTCATCTGATTGCCGTGCCAGCGGGGCAAAGTGGTCCCTAAGAAACTAAGAAACCAAAAAGCCATAAAAGTTATTTAGTTTCTTATGGATGTACCTCTGATTCAGAATCCGCATAATTAATGGGGGCATAATGGGAATGGGGCATAGGAGGCGAACGAATGCAATCATATAGTGCGGGCTTCGCACGTGTATACAACTTAAGATGGGCCGGCTTTGCCCAGCAGGTCGCGTCCCTAATCTTGGACTTTTACGGTGCTACGTCCATTGGTTTGGCAAATAGGCATATTCTTGATCTCTGTTGTGGAACTGGGCAACTCGCTGTACAGTTTCTAGAAAGAGGTTATAGTGTTGTTGGCGTCGACTTGTCAGAACATATGCTGCGTTATGCTACAGAAAACGCCAACCGATATATTGAGTCCGGTCAAGCCAGATTCATAAAAGCTGATGCAACCAATTTTACATTGGACGAGCATTTTGGTTTGGTTGTTTCGACCTATGATTCGCTCAACCATCTAGAAAATGAGCAGGCTTTGAGGAAGTGTTTCGAATGTGTCTTTACTGTTTCTAAAGGCTATTTCATCTTCGACCTAAACACTCGGGCTGGTTTGAGGCATAGGAGCGGCATACAAATAGATGATAGTGAAGACATGCTCCTAATTGCTCATCTGCTTTACGATGGCCAAGGTGACAAAGCCTGGTCAAGGGTTACAGGTTTTCTTCAAACTGCAAGTGGATTATACGAACGTTTTGACGAGACAGCTTTTAACACAATCTTTAATATAGAGCAGGTGAGAAAAATGTTGCTGGAAATCGGCTGGAAGAACGCTTATTGTGCGCGAGTTCAAGATATTACTACCCCCATTGCTGATCCGGAGAAAGAGGGCCGGGTTTTTGTTGTTGCGAGCAAGTAACGCTCAAATGGAACGCTTGCTTGGCAGGGAACTACGGCCCCGAAAACCCGGGAGAAAACCAAAAAAGAGGGATAATTAATATACTGTCCCCGGAATGTCCGCAGCTCGATTGATCGGAGATAAAGGATGTTTGGTGGCAATGGACATGCTACCAATATCTGTCGAAACAGTTGCCAAGAAGGTGCAAACTGCTGATCTGAAAAACGTACGCGTTGTCAAAGGAGACGCGTTGAATACTCAGCTTGAGGCAGAGAGCATGGACGCGATCATGATATTTGGCGTGATTCCTGCTCCTATGATACCGATGGACAGACTATTGACCGAAATGCACCGTATCCTGAAACCAAGTGGAACAATGGCAGTATGGCCTCCGATTCCTGGCTTTTTACCCAAGTCAATCGTTCAATCCGGGTTATTTGCATATACTAGGAAACGGAATGGTGTATATAATTTCAGGCGATTTCAAGGCGGAAACTTAAGGGCGTGCCGTTGATGATCTAGGCTGTGCAGGTGGTGTCTGTAATCGGCTCTGATACAAAAATGCTATTATCGGCAGTTCTCGTTTAAAGCCACCGCACCTTATGCCGGGCGTTCCCGCGACGCCTCGCGCTGGCTTATCTCACTCTGAAAGGAAGAAGACAGGCATTCTTGGCATCGACATTTTGCGGAGTATTTGTGTTCCCATGGATTCGGGCGTGGAGGTAAACTCGATTTGACCACAGTTTCTCTGGTGCATTGTGAAAGCTATGAACCCGGCCAGGTGGGGGCTGCTTTGCAGAAAGTGCTGGAGCCTCTGGGCGGTATCGCCGGCTTTGTAAGACCAGGAGACAGGGTCCTCATAAAACCGAACCTTCTCTCAGCACGAGCTCCTGAAAAACGGGTGACTACGGATCCAGCAATAGTCCGGTCAGTGGCGACGCTGGTCATGAAAGCAGGGGGTCGCCCTTTTATAGGGGATAGTCCGGGTATTGAGCCCTTCAAGCGCGTTGTAGCAAAGACCGGTATGGAGGAGATTGCCCACGAGCTTGGAATTGATCTTGTGGAATTGAGCCGCCCCAGGCGGGTTTCCCTCCCTGATACATCCATTTTCCGGAACCTTGAAATCGCCTCCCAGGCCCTGGACGCGGCTGTGGTGATCAACCTGCCAAAACTCAAGACCCACACCCAGATGCTCATGACCCTCGGTGTCAAGAACCTCTTCGGAACAATCGTTGCCCAGCGGAAAACCGAATGGCATTATATGACCGGGCTCAACCGGGATACCTTCGCTGCATTGCTTCTCCATATCTACCAGGCAGTACGGCCGGCCGTAACCATCATTGACGGGATTTGGGGCATGGAGGGAGAGGGACCGGGAAATGGAAACCCATACCACCTGAAACTGGTGGCGGCGGCCCGGGATGCAGTGGCGCTGGACATAACCATTTGTCGCGTACTGGGTATCCCTCTGGAGAGTTTTCCGCTCTGCCGCGCTGCCCGGGCCGCGGGAATCGGAGAGACCAGTCCTGAGCGCATCGAGGTGCGGGGAGATCCTCTGGAATCATTCCGGGTGCCGGGTTTCCAGGTCCCGGAACTTGACTCCCTCAGGATACTGCCCGGCATTTTTGATGGATTTGCCAAACGGTACCTTGTCTCCAAACCGGTGCAGGATGCCGGCACCTGCGCAGCATGCGGGGAATGTGTGGAGGCGTGCCCGGCGGATGCCATTGAACTGGTGGAGCGTTGCCTCCATTTTGATTACGACGCCTGTATCCGGTGCTACTGCTGCCAGGAAATTTGCCCCAGGGGGGCAATCGGATTCAAGAAGGGGCTCCTGCTCAGGGCCCTGAACCGTTTTCACCGTTGAGGGGCTAGCCCACGATGGACTGTAGTTCCTCCTGGATGTATTTCAGTTGATCCAGGTCCTCTGCCCCTATTTTTCCTCCGGAGGCAGCGGCCTTAACGCGTTTTTTCAGTGCTTTCAGTTCGTTTTCCAGGTCAATCACGCCGTTGAGAACCAATCTCTCCACGTCCGGCTCCGCCTCCACCGCCTCAGGTATCTCTGTTGAAAGTTCCTTGGGCTTGAGAATCAGCCGCTCTTTCCATAGGGGCACATGGGTATCCAGGTGGTAGACCTCCTTGATCTTGTCACTTAGGGCCTGGCATGATGCGGGTTCTCCATGGACCAGGAATACCCGGGGCCGGCTTTCAAAGTGCCCCACCCATTCCAGGAGATCCTTCTGATCGGCGTGTGCCGAAAAGCCCCCGATGGTAAAAACCTTGGCTCGGACCGAGACATTTTCCCTGAACACTTTCACCTGCTTTGCCCCTTCCACAATGCGTCTCCCCGTGGTCCCCTGCGCCTGGTAGCCCACAATAACCAAGCTGGCCCCGGGGCGCCACAGGTTGTGTTTCAGGTGGTGCTTGATCCGGCCTGCCGTGCACATCCCGTTCCCGGCGATAACGATGGCGGATCCTGGTTTTTCGTTGATGGCGATGGATTCCTTTGTGGTGGACGTAAACTTGAGATTGGGCATGTCAAAGGGATCGAACCCCTCGTCCACAATTGCTTGTGCTTCTTTGTCGTAATATTTCTTGTTCTTCCGGAAGATCTCCGTTGCCTTTATGGCCAGCGGGCTGTCAAGATAGATCGGGATGTCCGGTATCATCCCGTTCCTCTGGAATTCTCCGAGGATGTAAAGGATTTCCTGGGTTCTTTCCACCGCGAAGGCGGGGATCATGATTTTTTCATTTTGGGAGGTGCTGTACTTAATGGCCTCCAGAAGTTCCATTTTGCTGTCTTCAAAAGTCCGGTGGCGCCTGTTTCCATAGGTGGACTCCAGAAACAGGTAGTCTGCGTTGAAGATCTCGTGGGGATCCTGGACAATGAGCTGATCCTTTCTCCCGAGATCCCCGGAGAAAACGATTTTCATGGATTCCCGCTCCTCTTCTATCCACAGTTCCAGGATGGATGATCCCAGGATGTGCCCGGCGTTCCTGAGGCGCGCCTTGACTCCGTGTTCAACATCAATGGTTTGATCTCTTTCCACCGGGGAAAAAAGGGAAAGACACGCCTCGGCATCCTCCACGGTGTAAAGGGGCATGATTTCGGTTTTCGACTGGCGTTTGTTTTTTCTTGACTGCCATTCAGCGTCCATCTCCTGGATGTGGGCCGAGTCCAGCAGTAGGGCATGGCAGAGCTCAACGGTAGGAGGTGAAGTGATAATGCGGCCCTTGAAACCGTCCTTTGCCAGCTTCGGGATCCTCCCCGAATGATCGATGTGGGCATGGGTCAGGAAAAGGATATCTATATCTGCGGGATTGAAACCCCAGTCCTCCCAGTTCCGCGTTTCCATGTGTCTGCCACCCTGAAAGAGACCACAATCCACGAGAAGCTTTTTGCCCCCCGGGCTTTCCACATAATAACAGGACCCGGTCACTGACCCGGCCGCTCCTAAGCAGGTAATTCTGATCATCATGTGCTCCTTTCGCAAGTACGCACGTTATAAGGTTCACGGTTCAACATTGATGACTTCGCAAAAAGTCCATGGATGGACTTTTTATGATTCCATCAACACTCAGTCCAGCCCCAGTTTGGGCCAGAGGCGATCAATCTTTGCCTTCACCTGGGGGTCCATACGGATGACATCGGGCCACTCCCGTGAAAATCCTTCGCCAGGCCATTTCCTGGTGCAATCCACCCCCATCTTGCTGCCGTAAAGGGGCCGCTCCGCTGCGTGGTCAAGGACATCCATGGGCCCTTCAGCGAAACTGATATCCCTTTTAGGGGCAACGTTGTTGCCCAGGTACCAGAGGACCTCAGAGAGGTCCTGGACGTTCACTTCCCGGTCAAAGACAAAGATCATTTTGGCGAACATCATCTGGCCCATGCCCCAAAGGGCATGGATGATCTTCCTGGCATGGCCGGGGTAGCGCTTGTCAATGGAGACAAAGGCAAGGTTGTGGAACACTCCCGCAATGGGAAGATTCATATCTTCCACTTCCGGGAGCTGTTTCTTGATGAAGGGGAGGAAGAGTCTTTCCGTGGCTTTTCCCAGCCAAGCATCTTCCATAGGAGGAGGCCCGACAAGGGTGGCGTGATAGATGGGGTCCTTGCGAGTGGTCAGACATGTGACATGGAAAACAGGGTAGTCATCTGCCAGGGAATAAAAGCCGGTGTGGTCACCGAAGGGCCCCTCTCTCCGGCGTTCGGCCGGATTGATGTATCCTTCCAGGACATACTGTGCATTGGCCGGCACCATGAGATCATTGGTTTTGCACCGGACAAGCTCCACCGGTTTTTTCCTGAGATATCCCCCCAGCAGGTATTCATCCATGTCATCGGGGAGTGGTGCGGTGGCCGCATAGGTGACCGCCGGGTCTGGGCCAATGGCTACGGAAGCGGGTAACTCAACGCCCATCTCCTCGGCGATGCGATAGTGCTGAGCGCCGCCCTTGTGGGTATGCCAGTGCATGCCCGTGGTATTCTTGTCAAATATCTGCAGGCGGTACATTCCCATGTTTCGCTTCCCTGTTTCAGGATCCCTAGTGACCACAAGGGGAAGGGTGATGAACCTTCCGCCGTCCCTGGGCCAGCAATGGAGTACCGGCAGGCTCTCCAGATCCACCTGGTCACCTTCTAGGACTATATCCTGGCAGGGCGCGTTTTTCACCTTCCTGGGAAAGATGGTGCTGACCTTTTTCATCTTGGGTAGAAGTTTCAGCTTGTCCATGATGCTCTCTGCCTTTTCCATCTCGAGAAACGAGAGGATGCCCGCTGCCAGGTCATCCAGGGATGGGACCTCAAGGGCAAGCCTGATCCGCTCCAGGGAACCGAAGGCATTGATCAGAACCGGGGCCCCGGAAAGGGACTTGGCGTTTTCAAAGAGAAGTGCAGGCCCGCTTTTCTTTGAGACGCGGTCCGTTATTTCCGTGAGCGCCAGGTAGGTGTCTACGGGCTCCTTGACGCGGGTAAGCTCTCCCTTTTCTTCCAGCACGCTGATAAATTCGTTCAGGTCTTTGTATGCCATGGAAATCTCCAGTGATTATTTTGACAGGATCAAAAGGATTTACCTGATGCTTTCTTTTCCTCTTGTTCAAAAAAGCGGGTCATGTCAGCAAGGTCATGGGTGAGCGGTATTTCCGGGAGGCTCTTAAGAAAAAGCTTCCCATACCTGCTCTCAAGAATACGCTTGTCCAGAATAGAAAGCACTCCCCTGTCCGTCGCATTCCTGATTAATCGGCCCAAACCCTGCTTGAGTGAAATAATTGCTGAAGGGACCTGGTATTCAAAAAACGAATTCCCGCCCCGGGACTTGATGGAATCAATCCTAGCAGCAACCAGAGGATCACCGGGAGAATCGAAGGGGAGCTTGTCTATGATGACACAGCTCAGGGCCTCGCCTGGGACATCAACCCCCTGCCAGAATGATCCTGTTGCCAGAAGCACGGAATGGACATCTTCCCTGAAAGCGTCAAGGAGCAAAGAGCGCGGCGCGTCTCCCTGTCGATGAAGCACATAGGGAATCTTGTCCTTGATGATGGTGTAAACCATATTCAGATTATGGTAGCTGGTAAAAAGCACCAGGGCCCTGCCCCTGGTCCGCTCCAGGATAGCTAGTATTCTTTTTGCGATCGCGGCCGGGAAATGGGGAGCCGAGGGCACGGGCAGATCTCCCGGTATATAGAGGAGAGCCCGGGTTGCGAAATCAAAGTGGGACGGATAGATCCCTTCAATCGTCTCGTTCAGGCCCAGGCGACCTTTGATGTAATCGAACGTCGTGTTAGTGGCGAGGGTAGCAGAGGTAAACACCACCGTTTCCACCTGTTCATAGAGTAGGCTCTTGAGTTTTTCCGAGATATCCAAGGGAGAAGTGTGGATGGTAACCCCGGTCTTCCGTCGCTCGTACCAGGTAAGCCAATCAGGGTCTCCCGGCTCAAGGATCATAGCGATCTGGTGCTTCAGTTCCTGGGCCCTCATGGCATAAGATTGCAACCGCTTGAAAGAACTTCCCTCCAAGTCCCGCGCAAGGGCAGTCAACGTCGTCTTGATTTCATTGCCCGGCCTTTCACGCAATTCCTCGAGGACCTGGGCGTCCAGCCTTCCCCGGTCTTCACCGCCGTCGAACCAGTGCTTGAGGTGTTCGACCTGTGTTTTCAGGGCTGCCAAGTGGGCCTCGAAAGGCCCACGTTCCCCTCGAGGAATGGCCTTCATTTCCTTTTCCAGATCAGCGGCAAATTCAGAGAACTGGTTTGAGCTGATACTTTCTCCCAGGTAGTCGGTGGCGATTTCTTCCACATTATGGGCCTCATCAAAGACAGCCACCTGAAACCGGGGAATCACTTCACCAAAACCGGTTCTCTTTATCTTCAGGTCTGCGAAGAAGAGGTGATGATTAACAATGATGATTTTTGCCCTGGCCGCTTCCCGGCGAAGTTCATTGAGGAAACAGTCCTCAAAATAGAGGCAGGTGGTCCCGAGGCACTGGTCCGACGAACAGGAGAGGTCGTCCCAGAGTGAGGTGTCATCCGCAAGCCACGGGAGCTCGGCACGATCCCCGAATCTGGTCTCTTTGATCCAGGTTTCCAACCGATTCTTGAGTATCCTTCCCCGATTCTCCAGGAGGGATTCCTGGGCAAAAAATTGATGATACCGGTGGAGGCAGAGGTAGTTTCTCCTCCCCTTCATCATCATGGCATCGGGTTTCAGGCCGGTGGCAGCTTGAAGGAGTGGGATATCCTTCAAATAGATCTGCTCCTGGAGGTTCTTTGTGCCGGTGGAGATGACCGCCTTTTTTCCGCTCAGGATCAGGGGAACAAGGTAGCCGAAGGTCTTGCCGGTCCCGGTCCCCGCTTCCACGAGTGCAGGGGTTTTCGTGAGAAGCGCCTGATCAATCTCTTGTGCCATATCCACCTGGGACGGGCGGAATTCGAATCCTTCGAGGGATCGGGCCAGGAGCCCGTCAGGGCCCAGGATGTCATGCGTGGTAAGAAAGGTTTTGGACATATTGGAAATATAGTTTTCAGGATGAGTTTCGTCAACTTGGAAAAAACCATTGATCCCGGCAGGGCAGTTATTCATAATGAGTACCTTACGATCAAACTTGCGCTCAAGAGGGGTAGAAAAGTTCTTTTGACATCACATGAAATGTCAAATTTCAAAATCCCAATGTCAAGTCAATGTCAAATATCAAATGAACAAATGAAAGCGAAGTTTGCACTTGTGAATCAGAGAGAGGAAGGAGGAGGAAGCAGCTATGCAGGTCCAGAACTGGATGAGCAAAGACGTGGTGACCGTGGAAGAACAAATGCCCATCATCGACGTGATGCATCTCCTAGAAGAGCATGACATACGGCATATTCCGGTGACCAGAGAGGGCAAACTGGTGGGCATGATCACGGACAGGGATGTGAAAGAGGCCTCTCCGTCCAAGGCGACCAGCCTGAAGGCCCAGGAGCTATACTACCTGCTGGCGGAGATGAAGGCAAAAGATGTCATGCGGGCCGATCCTATTGTCATATCCCCTGATGATACTATGGAAGTTGCAGCGGTCAAGATGCTGGAGCACAGGGTAACCGGGATACCGGTTGTAACGCAGGCCGGCGACCTGATCGGTATCATTTCCCAAGGAGATGTGTTCAGGGTCCTTATCTCCATAACGGGGATTTACCAGGGAGGCGTTCAGTTTGCCTTTAACCTGGAGGACCGGAGCGGGACCATCAAGGAGGTAGCGAATGTCCTGAGGGAAGAAGACGCACAGATCGTGAGCATCCTCAGTTGCATCGACACGGCGGATGAGGGATATCGTCACGTGTTTTTTAGGATAAAGAAAATTCCCGAGGAAAAGCTGAAGCGCATGATTGCGCGCTTGGACCGGGACTTCATGCTGCTTTACGTGATAAAGGACCCCCTCCAGGAGATATGAAGAGGGCCTTTTCCTAGAAATCAGGGCAGGTTGAACGACCATCCCAAGGCAAAGGAAGGATCACCGATGAATCCGCCGATGTGAAACTGCGACTCAGGGGCCCAGTATCTTGCTCTTACGGGCCTGGGTGAAGGCAAAGGAGCCAGAACGCGCACGGCTCTCCTTGGAGGCGCAACCCACCTGTTGTGCCTGGCCCAATAGGCGTGACGGTTGAATCGCCGAGGTATCCGCACCACTCTTTCCCTTTCTCGCCAGGTCAGGTACCCGTCCGAACATGACCTTCTCCTGGCATACCGGAGCTGCCTTCGCTCTCGCTGCGGGTGTTTGTATTCGCCTCGGGTGATTGCGCCGCTCCTTACCCCGCGATCAATTCGCCTCTCGTGGTTTCCGTAATATCTTCCAGGGCCTCCAAAGGCAAAACCGGGTATTGCTGGAATCAGAAGCAGAGCGGTCAGAAAAGCTGGTAGCAGTAGATGTGCCTTTTTCATCAGATCATTCCCCCTTTCGTTCTTTTTGATTATTAAGACGCCGGGGGAACAGAAAGAGTTTACAAAGGGGCGGGCAGCAAAAACGGGAGATCAACGTTGATCACCTGTCTTCTGCCGGGAGTAGAGGCCCCCGAGAAGTTGACCGGCGAAGAAGGCCCCGATCAGGACAGGGAAGGTGATGAATCGCCAGCCAAGCCCGGAAAAGATCCGTAACGCGATGACCCCGGGGATTGGGACATGAACGGCGAGAAACCATGAGGGGGAGAATTTCCTCGTCCGCGCTCGCCAGAAGCCGAAGGGAAGATTCAGGAGCAATACAGCAATCGCTATTATCCACAGGCTGTTCATGGATACCACCCTAGGAGGCTGTCCGAGAATAGCAATTTTGTTTCAAATCAAGGAATACGAAAAAAATTGCCGCAGGCATATGGCTAATATTCCGAGGATGATTTTTTTGGCATGACGAAGAGTTGGGGCAAAAGGGCATTCTCGGACAGCCTCCTAGAATCTGAGGGACATACAGGTCAGGCCTCCGTCCATTTTCCGGGCGTCACTCACATCCAGTTCAATGATTTTGCGGCCAAGGGCCTCCAGCCTTTCCCTCGTTTTGGGAAACCCCGCAGGCAGAAGAAGTGTTCCGTTTATCAGCAATGTGTTCCCGGCGTACTCTTCGTCTTTGTCGACGATGATCTTTTCATAGCCCTCCAGGAGAGAGAGGTTGGAAAATTCCCGGGTGACGAGGAGGGTATTGTTGCCGAGGTAGTTCATGCTGGATTTCAGGTGGAGGCCCGCGGTAACGGGTACAGGAACCCAGGTGTTTCCATATTTCTCCAGGATACGACCGAGCTGCTCCGCCCCGTTCTTGTTCGTACGGCCTGATATGCCGATGAAAAAATGACCGTTCACCGCCAGGACATCTCCCCCGTCAACGTTGCCCGGGGCATGGATGTGTTCAATCCTGCGGTATTGGGCGAGGACCGGTTCAATGGCCTTTTCCTCTCCTCTCCTGGACTTGGCACCGGGCCTGGTAATGATCGCCACATCGGGCGTCACGATAGCGGTGTCCTCAACAAAGTGCGCGTCCGGATATCCTGGCAGCGGGTCCAGTTCAATGACTTCAAGGCCGAGGGATGTCAAGGTGTCTCCATAGGCCGTGTGCTGCTCTATCATCAATTGGTAATCGGGGGGGCCGAGTCTTGAAGTGGTAAGGCCGGAGGCAAAGTCGGTCTCCGGTCTCCTTGTTATGGCGTGAGTAAACATGTTTCCTTTCACCGAAATTAGCGTCAGGGGATCGCTTTCAATTCCTTCCCATCATGTAGTTTACCGCCTTTTCCAGTCCGTCGATAGTCAACTCGAACATGGGAAAGATATCCCGGATCATCCCGATGGTCCGGGTATAGGGCCACTCCTGTTCCATCTTCGGGTTGAGCCAGAGGGCAAAAGGAAACGTGGCAGCGATGAACTTCAAGCGTTCATGGCTTGGCTTGTAGGTCCTCTCTTCAATATGGATAGAGCCGTCGGTTGCCATGAGTTCATACGGGGCCATGCTGGCATCGCCCACAATAATGAACCGCGTTTCCGGGTCCAACCGTGCCAGGTCATCCACCTTGAAAGATTTCCTGTACCGCGCCGGATCTTCCCAGAGATTGTCATAGATTGTGTTGTGAAAGAAGAAAGTTTTGAGTTCCTTGAATTGTGCCCGGGAGTGATTGAAAAGGGTCTGCACTAATTCCACATACGGGTCCATGGACCATCCGCCGTTGTCTATGGCCAGGATGACCTTGAGCCGGTTTTTGAGGCTCCGGTCAAAGACGATCTCGATTTCCCCGGCGTTTTTCATGGTCTGGTAAATGGTCTCGTCGATATTGACCTGGTCCTTCGGCCCCACGGGGATCATATTCCTGAGTCGTTTGAGGGCCTCACCGATCTGGGCCTGGGTCAAGGGACCTTCCTGGGAATAGTCCCGGTACCGGCGGTCCATGGCTACCTTTACGGCGGATTTGTTCCGGGATACCCCACCGACCCGCATGCCGCCGGGATGATAGCCGGAATGGCCCACCGGTGACGTTCCACCCGTGCCGATCCATTTGCTGCCACCGTGATGTTCTCCTGTCTGTTCCTTGAGGCGATCCAGGAAGTACTGGAGCAGTTCTTCGGGGCTCAATTTACTGAGGGATTCCTCGTCTACCCCAAGGGCCTCGGCCAACTCTTTGGGGTTTTTCAGCCACTCTTCAAGCAGGGCCTGGGCCACGCGGGAGAGTTCAAACTCGTCAGGTTCCTCCAGTTCCGCGCCTTCAAAATGGTGAGCGAAGACCTGGTCATAGAGGTCGAAATATCGTTCGCTCTTGACAAGGATGGCACGGGCCGCCGTGTAGAAGTCGTCAACGGAGGTAATGAGACCCTGCTGCAAGGCCTCTTGCAGCCTCAGAAACGAGGTGGGAGAGACGGGGATGCCCACGTGCTTCAGGAGGTAGAAAAAATTTGTGAACATAACTTCTTCCTAGATTCTCATCCTGGAGACCGTACCGCGGGCAATGGCATAGTCCGGACTCTTCTTGAAAAGAACTCCAAGGTAGGGGATATCTCCCTTGACGAGGTCTTTTACCTTGAAATCCGGATCAGACTCCAGTGCGCGGATCCAGTTGATGAGTTCCCTGGTCGCCGGTTTTTTCTCCACTCCCCGGAATTCCCTCATGCTGTAGAAGGCCTTGACGGAATTCTCAAGGAGGTCTTTGCTGATGTCCGGGAAATGAACGGTGACGATCTTTCGCATCATGTCCGGTTCCGGGAAGGCGATGTGATGGAAGTTACACCGTCCCAGAAAGGGGTCTGACAGGTCTTTTTTGGCATTGGAGGTGATGATAATCACCGGGCGGTGCTTGGTTGTGAGGGTCTTGTCGATTTCGATGATGTCAAATTCCATCTGGTCCAAGACGTCCAGCATATCGTCCTGGAAATCCGTGTCAGCCTTGTCAATCTCGTCGATCAGCAGCACCACGCGTTCATCTGCAACAAAGGACTGGCCGATTTTTCCCATCTTGATATAATCTTCAATGTTGCTGACATCTCGGGTGGAATCCCCAAACCGGCTGTCGTTGAGGCGGGTTAACGTGTCATACTGGTAAAGTGCTTCCACCAGTTTCATGCTGGATTTGACGTTCAGGACGATGAGGCGCATGTTGAGCGCCTCGGCGATGGCGTGGGCAAGCATGGTTTTTCCGGTTCCCGGTTCCCCTTTCAAGAGCAATGGCATCTCCAAGGCCATGGAGATATTGACGATTTTTGCGAGTTCCTCGTCCAGGACATATTTTGAGGCACCCGTGAACATTCCATTTGAACTCTCTACCTTCATGTTTCTTCTCCTTCGAAAAGACGGTATTTCTCGCTGCAACGTGGACGTTGCTTTTACAGGAAGAGCGATCTCCCGGTCGCGACCCCGCGTTGCCTGAATTCTCTTATCAACAGTTTTTAAATCTAACCATGATTTCGGTCCAGTCAAGATAAACTATTGGCTCCGGCGTGTCAAATGCCCGGCCGTAGTTTGGTTCTGGTTTTCCTTGTAACCGTTCCCCGCCTGTTTTATGGTATGAGGGTCTGGTTTTGGGGTCCAAATGTTAAAGCAAGAGAGGAGAGCTCATGCCCCTTGCCTTTGAGTCCATCAGTCACGGGACCGTCGCGTTCGGGTTTTTCAACATTGAATCCGACATGCTCCTGCTGGAGCATTATTTTTTCTTTGCCTCGGATCTTTGCACCTGGATATCGGAGCTGGCCGAAAAACAGGTGTCCTCGCGCTTTGAAAGCTGCTGGCCGGTCTTTGACGTCCCCCTTCGAGAAGATATTGGTGATCTCATGGGAGCTATCCACGGATTTCACTTCAGCGGCTTCATCGGGGAACTTTACAAAACGTATCCCTTCCCTGGAAACCAGAATGACTTCAAACAGAACCCTGAAGGGCAGGAGACCAGGCAGGCGGTGGAGGAACTTATAAGAGATTTCTCGGTCCCGAAGGACATTCCCGTGGTCCTGGACGCGGGAAAGGGAGAGGCGGTCTTGGGCGAATACCGATTCGATCGGCAGGTGTTCCAGGGCCTGCTTCTCTACGTATGGCAGGGCGGCTATCCCCGCTGGAGGGGTGAGGTCAAGCCTGACTATGTGAGAAGGATGAAAGAGACGGTGGAGGCGAACCCCCATGGTCTCTTTAAAGGGATCGCTTTCTCCTAACCCGATTTTCTCACGAGCCTTCGTAGCGAGACGGTGGAGAGGTCCGTGGATAGCAAGTTGAGCTTGCGAAATCCCGCTATCGGGAGCGCGCGAAGAAAAATGGATGAAGGCGTACTTGCAGTACGTCGAAGTCATTTTTCAAGTGCAACGCAGGCGCCATGGGGCTATCCGCCGCCACAGTAGATTGCCCGTGAGAAATGCGGGCTAAGACATCAAAGTCCCATGAATTTGGCCGCGATATACTTCATGATTTCACTGGTGCCCGCGAATATGGACAGGACCCTGGTGTCCCTCCAAGCCCTTGCGATTGGATATTCCTCGCAGTAGCCATATCCCCCGTGGAGCTGCACGCACCCGTCCGCCACGCGCATGGCCATTTCGCAGATCCAGTACTTCGCCATGGACACATCCACCACGATGTTTTTGCCTTCCATGTGATCCACGATCAATTGATCAAGAAAGGCACGGCCGAGCTTTATCTCGGTGGCCATTTCCACGATCCTGAACTGGGTGTTCTGGAACTTCGAGATGGGACGGCCAAATGCGGTCCTCTCCTTGCAGTAGGCAATGGTCATGTCAAGCATTTGCTCGGCGGCCACCTGGCCTATGATGGAGCACATAAGCCTTTCCTGCTGGAGCTTTTCCATGAGCATGAGAAATCCGCCACCCTTCTGGCCCAGGCGGTTTGCCTTGGGGACCCTGCAGTCGTTGAAAAAAAGCTCTCCGGTGTCCTGGGCGTGCCAGCCCACTTTTTTTATCTTTTTTCCCCTTTCAAAACCGGGGGCTCCCGCTTCCACGAGATAGAGGTCTATGGCCTGGTATGGATTTTCAACCGCCGGGTCTTTTGTTGCCAGGACCACAAGGTCGCAGTTGAGCGCGTTGCTGATGAAGGTCTTCTGCCCGTTGATGACCACCTGGTCCCCGTCTTCAACGGCACTGGTCCTGATGGCCGCCAAGTCGCTCCCCGTGTTGGGTTCCGTCATGGCCACGGCCGTGATAATGTCCCCTGAGATGCAGCCGGGCAGGTACTTCTGTTTGAGTTCTTCAGAAGCGTAGGATGTTATGTACGGAACCACGATATCGCTATGGAGAGGTGTGGCGAGGCCGGTAAAGCCGGTCCTTCCCAGTTCTTCGGTCAGGATGACGGAGTAGAGAAAGTCCGCCCCCACCCCGCCGTACTCCTCGGGCACGTCCGTGCACAGGAAGCCCTGATCTCCCATCTTTTTCCAGACGCTCCTGGGAACTATGCCCGCCTCTTCCCACTCCTCGATATGGGGAGTGATCTCCTTTTCAAAGAATCTCCTGACGGCATCCCTGAATATGTTGTGTTCCTCCATATATTTTATCACATCCATTTGCCTTCTCCTTCCGTCGATCACGTCACACATGCTGGTGTCGGTCTTCCGGCGACAATTTGCACTCGTAATTTTTTCCTGTCTGTAGGAGTGCCGGGAAGTCTTTGTTCCCTGACGAGCCTCCCGGGCTGGTATTCTTAGCGACTTATCCACGTCCCGCCTATAGAGATCTATAGGCGGGGCTCCGCATTTACTCCGCAAAGCGGAGTTCTGCGGCTTCCCCCATAGATAAGTCACAAAAATACGAAGCCCTCCCGACGGTCAGGTAACAAAGACTTCCCGGCACTCTTAGACGAAACCTCTGTTTATGCCTCCGTTCCAATACTTCTTTCAGGCAGGAATTTCGACAAGATACGTGTTTCCCTCCGTGTCGAAGAAGATCAGCCGTTTCGCTTGCTCCCACACCTGTTCGTCCATGAAACAGTAAAAGGACATGAATTGCCCGGGCTCGATCCTCTGTTCGCCGTTGGGCATCAAGGTGTCAATGCGCTTTTCCCCATCGCCCCCTTCAAGGTCAAAATAGCTAGGTACTATTACCGGCTTGCCGCCATTGTTTCTGACCTGGATTTCGAGATTCTGGTCCCATGCTTTCAGGCTGCAGCAGGTCTTGAATGCAAGAACTTCCTCTGCGGACGAATTCATTATGGGTATGATTTCAAGCAAGTTCTAGTCCCCATATTTCCCGATGATCGCGATACTGCACACGTTCATGAACGGGACTCCCCCAAGGTTGTGGGTGAGCCCGTACCGGGGATTATCAATCTGCCGTTCCCCCGCCCTTCCATGCAACTGGAGGTACATCTCGTAGAGCATCCGCAATCCGGAGGCCCCGATGGGGTGGCCGAAACACTTGAGCCCGCCGTCCACCTGGCAGGGGACCCCTCCACCGTCACGGTCGTAGAATCCGTCCATGACATCTTTTACCGCCTGTCCCCGTTCAGAGATATGGAGGTCCTCGTAGGTCACTAGCTCGGTGATGGAAAAGCAGTCATGGACCTCCATCATGCTTATCTCTTCTCTCGGGTTTTTTATTCTCGCTTCTTCATAGGCCCTTGTACTGCACCGGTCGGTGGATATGAAGTGGTCTCCGTCCCAGTTGTTGTACCCCATTTCTTCCCCGTTGCTCAGGGCGATCTGCAAGGCCTTTACCGTAATAAAATCTTTCCTGCCCATGGCCTTTGCATTCTCGACGGTGGTAACGATGGCGCAGGCCGAACCGTCGCTGACACCGCAGCAATCAAACAGGCCAAGAGGATGTGCAATAATAGGCGCTCCCATGACCTGTTCTTCGGTTACCTTCTTTCGCAGGTGGGCCTTGGGGTTCAGCACCCCATTGGCATGACTTTTTACGGATACGTGGGCAATGGCCCTTTTCAGGACATCGTCAGGGATATTGTATTTCGCGGCATAGGCTGTGGCCAGTTGCGCGAACGCGCCCGGCGCGGTGACATTGGGCCACCACAACCACGCCAAGGATCCCCAGCCAGACCCGGGACTCGGGAGTCCCCCGTAGCCGGTATCCTTCAGCTTTTCCACGCCGAGTGCAAGGGCCATGTCATAGGCACCCGAGGCTACCGCATAGACAGCGCCCCTGAACGCCTCCGTACCGCTCGCGCAGTAATTTTCGGTCCTGGTCATCGGGATAAAAGGCAATCGTAACGTGGTTGAAAGGGGGAGAGCGCTCTTTCCAACGTTTACTTCTTCTAGGCAGGTGCCGAGCCATGCCGCCTGGATGTCATTCCTTTCGATCCCCGCGTCTTCAATACACTCGGTGAAGGCCTCCACCATGAGCTCCTCGGCCCCCACGTCCCACCGTTCACCAAAGCGGGTGCAGCCCATGCCGATGATCGCAACTTTATCTCTGATTCCTGTCGCCATATTCATTCCTCCTCCGACCCGGATCTATCCCGGGCTAAAACCGAAACAACTTTTGAATGAGCTGTGATTTCATGAGGTCTCCTTCAACCATGAGCTTCCCGGATGTAAAGGCCGTCATGGCATTCAACTCACCTGTTATCAATTTCACAAAATCGACATCTGCCATTTTTATGGTACTGGTGGGACTTTCATGGGTCCCCTCGCTCACTTCACACACGCCGTCATGTATGCTTGCGTGCCAGGAACCCCCCTCGGGGCCAGAAATAGCAAACTGGAATATCAGCTCAACCCCTGCCGCTTTGTCTGCTCGGAAGGCATCCGGGAGCTTGTCAAAGATGGCCTTGACCGTGAGTTGGCCCTGTGCGGCTCCTCCACTGGAGTCCTTTTTCTTCGGGTTGAATGCGTCAAGCATGGGGCCGAAGGCGGCCGTGGCATTGGTGAACTCTTCAGCGTTTTCCAGGGTATTTATGGCCTCCCAGTTTTTGTGGATATCGTCCAGATCCGGAATTTTTATCTCGTCCCCTACCACCGCGCCAGGTCCGGTCATGATGGCGGCCCGGTTGAAGTACCCCATGCCCGCGTTGAGGATAATTCCCGTCTCATTGCACTGCTCGGATGAGAGATAAAGCACAAGGGGCGCCACGAATTCGGGTTTGAGTTTTTGAAGGAGATCGGGCGGGAGAATATCTTCCGTCAGCCTGGTGGCGGCCACAGGGGCCACGGTGTTTATCTTGATATTGTGCTTTTCACCCTCCAGCTTCAAGGTATTCATGAATCCCACGAGCCCCATCTTGGCGGCCGAATAGTTGGTCTGGCCGAAGTTCCCGTAAAGGCCCGCTGCTGACGTGGTGAATATGATGCGGCCGTAGCGGTTTTCCCGCATCTTGATAAAGGCGGGCCGTGTCACGTTGTAGGTCCCTTTGAGATGAACGTCCATGACCGCGTCCCAGTTCGC
>Ga0307419_10000503_pt1 | contig 19741 bp, 16 predicted proteins | sample SalMarWE160230MG_2_FD_202512 | JGI IMG/M metagenome (GOLD analysis project Ga0307419, IMG submission 202512) | Salt marsh sediment microbial communities from the Plum Island Ecosystem LTER, Massachusetts, United States - WE1602-30 | ecosystem: Environmental > Aquatic > Marine > Intertidal zone... | reverse complement strand
CAGCCTGGCGGGTTCTGCCATTCAGAACGCCCAATTATATGAGGATCTTCAAGTTACTCACAGCCGATATCGAGATCTTTTTGAAAACAGCATTGACCCCATTATCATTACCGATTTGCAGGGCAAGGTAATTGAAACCAATAACCGCACCCTGCAAACCAGTCAATACTCCGAAAAAGAACTTAAGCAATTAACCATCAGCGAAATCCATGATATCGACTGGGAAGGTGTTGGGGAGGATTTCACTAACCTGCTGGATGTGGCATCTTGCTCATATGAATCCAACCTGAAAACCAAGAACTCTGAAGATATTCCTATCCACGTGAATGTCCATCAGATCCAAATTGCCGATGAATGCAGGTTACAGTGGATTTTACGGGATATCTCAGAGAGGAAAAAATTAGACCAGCTGCGGGAAGATCTGACTTCAATGATCTTCCATGATTTGCGCTCCCCATTGTCAAATGTGATCTCAAGCCTGGATGTGATTCAGGCATCTCTGCCAGGTGCAAAAGATCAGGAAATTCAGGAACTGTTTGATATCGCCAATCGATCCACCGTCAGAATCCAACGACTGACAAAATCTCTTCTAGACATCAACAAGCTGGAGAGCGGAAGGCCGATTACCAATCTGGAAGAAGTAAAACCAGATGAGCTGATCCTTTATGCCAAACAAGCCTTGATCACCCAGGCAGATGCGAAAAAACAGAGCGTATCTCTGATTATTCCTGCTGATCTTCCACAAATTCATGCCGACAGGGATATGCTTGAGAGAGTACTGATCAATTTATTCCAGAATGCCATCAAGTTCACACCCTCCAACGGACATATTGAATTTGGGGTTGAGCCGGATGGCAAATCCATCTGTTTCTGGGTCCAGGATTCTGGATCTGGTGTGGATCCTGAATATATTGACCGCATCTTCGATAAATACACCCGCATCCACCCTGATGAGAGGATTAAAGGGTTGGGTTTGGGACTGGCTTTTTGCAGGCTGGCCGTTGAAGGCCACAAAGGCCAGATCTGGGTGGAAAATCTGCCAGAAGGCGGAGCTAAATTTACTTTTACGATCCCATCTATATAAGATAGAATCAAACATCGCAGATAAATTTAGAAGGAGTGTAAATGCACGAAATTAGACCCGGGATTTATTATGAAGATAGTTACCCAGGACCAACCATTGGTGCAATCCTGCTGCCCCGGGGAATGATATTCATTGATGCGCCTCTTCGACCGGAAGATGGACATCGCTGGAAAACTACTTTATTGAATAGGAGCCAGGGTACGATCCATAAACTGGCTGTATGTCTGGATGACCACCCGGACCGAACTATTGGTGCCAGGAGCCTTGATTGTCCGATCCTGACGCATAAAGATGCCGGCTCCGGTCTGCAAGAACCAAACACTATTTACCGGGGACAGTTCCCAGAAAGCGGCTCCCCGTGGGAAAAATACCCTGAGACATCAGGAATGCAGTGGATGGTTCCTGACATCACTTTCACTGATAAAATACAGCTCCACTGGTCTGATGATGAAGTAATAGTGGAGCATCATCCTGGACCAAGACCTGGCTCCAGTTGGGTGATCATCCCGTCCCAAAAAGTCATGTTCATCGGAGACGCAGTTGTTGAGAAAGGACCTCCCTTCCTGAGCAAAGCCCATCTTCCGACCTGGATAGATACCTTGGACGATCTGCTCAAAACTCGCTTCCGGGATTATGAGATGATTAGCGGACGCGGAGGCCCCATCACCCAGGATCATATCCGAGAGCTAAAGAAAACCTTCCGCAAGATTGACAAACGGATTGATAAACTTGCCAACCGAAAGGCATCGGCTGAGGATATAAAAGATCAAGCAGAAAAATTCCTGGACGATTTCAAATTCCTGAAACGAGATCGTGATTTCTTCCTCCAACGGCTTCAACATGGTTTATCACAATACTACTTGAAGAATTATTTTCCGCGGATCGATGATAATGGAAAGAAGCTCCCCTGAAGGATCGCCAGCCGGAAAAATCCTTCCTGGATTTCAATCATGAGAGAACCTGACCGCATTAAACCGGGCTATACTCCCCTATTTCAAATACTTCGTGGGGATGTTGTTGAATCTATATATTATGGCGCTGTTGCTGTTGTAACAGCTGAAGGGGATCTATTCGCCTGGGCTGGGGATCCAAAAATAATAACTTTCATGCGCTCATCAGCAAAACCTTTTCAGGCTATCCCTCTAGTTGAGATGGGCGGTTTGGAAAGATTCCAGATGACAGGTGAAGAGTTGGCAATTACTTGCGCCTCCCATTCCAGCACAGATACTCATTTAAAAACAGTTGTCAACCTGCAGAGGAAAATAGGCATTAAAGAGGATGATCTATTATGCTGCACACACCAGCCCTTTGACAAAGCCAGTCGGGAGAAACTCAGAGATCAGGGAAAATCACCGACCCAAAATCACCATAATTGCTCCGGGAAACACACTGGTATGTTAGGGCAGGCTGTTATGATGGAGGCTTCCAAAGAGAGATATACCGAAATTGACCATCCAGTCCAGCAGCAAATCCTGGAAACATTCTCTGATTTTTGCGGCCTCGAGACAGACCAGGTTCAAATTGGAAGGGATGGTTGTTCGGTGCCGACTTTCGCTGTTCCTCTGCTCAACGCTGCCCTGGGTTGGGCTCGGCTGGTAAAACCAGACCGTTTCTCAGAGAGCCGCTCTCGAGCCTGCCAGAAGATTACTTCCGCCATGGGAAATCATCCTTTTTTTGTTGCCGGGCCTGGCAGACTGGATACCAGACTAATGGAACTCGCAAAAGGAAAGATCATCTCCAAAGCAGGAGCAGAAGCATACCAGGCTGCTGGTATATTTGAGAATGCAATCGTTCCGGGATCTCCAGCTCTTGGAATCACTCTGAAAATAGCCAGTGGTGACCTTGGGAAACGAGCGCTCGGGGCTGTGATGATAGAGATCTTGCACCAATTAAAACTCCTTTCACCAGAGCAATTGAAAGAATTAAGTGATCTGGGACCTGAGTTTACTTATCGCAACCAATGTCAGATTCCAATTGGTGAAGGAAAACCCTGCTTTCATTTACAATACAGCTAATCTATGAACAACAAACAGTTTGCGGCTGAGATCCACCAGTTACTGATGGATACATATGGCCCACCAACCTGGCGTCCTCACCTATCTCCAGTGGGAGAATTGGTATCCACTATCCTCTCTCAAAATACAAACGATGTTAACAGGGATATCGCTTATGATACACTCCTGGCAAGATTTCCTACCTGGGAAGAAATCAGGGACGCTGAAGAAGAACAGGTCATTCAGCTGATCAAAACCGCAGGATTAGCCAATCAAAAAGGTCCAGCTATTCAGAATGCCTTAAAAGTCATCACAGAAGAAAGAGGGCGAATTGAACTGAATTTCCTGAAAAAAATGTCCAGCCTGGAAGCCTCCAATTGGCTGATCAAGTTAAAAGGAGTTGGGCCAAAAACCGCAGCAATCGTACTGTTATTCTCACTTGACATGCCGGCTTTTCCAGTTGACACCCACGTATACCGGGTTACCGGGAGGTTGGGAATTCGACCTGAAAATATCAACGCTTCCAAGGCTCATTCTTATCTGGCTGAGCAATTTGAACCTGAAACGTACTATCCAGTTCACCTGAACATCATCCGCCTGGGTCGGGAAATCTGCAAAGCCCGCCAACCTCTCTGCCAGGAATGTCCATTATCTAAAATTTGTAAGTATTATGCCAACCATACCTAATCATAACCTCCATAAAATCGTGTTGATTATTACCATGTTTTTATTACCTTATCCGGCTTTGACTGGCTGCACAGAGACATCGGAACTTAATCCCACAATACTGCCAGTTGATACTCAGCCAGCAGAAATCATTTCTGTTGAGATAGAAGAACTCTATGAAAGATATGCAGTGGTTGGAATTGATCGAGACTCATTATTAAGTGTTCATGAAAACCCCTCAGCGGATTCCCCCATCGTTGGACAGATACCTTCTTATGGAACAAATATCCGGACGGACGGACAGATCCATCAGGAGGGTGATACAACCTGGGTGTTTATTAATCACCAGGAAACAGCAGGATGGGTAGATAAGCGATTTTTAGCTGAACAACATGGCACACTGCCAGTGGAACTGATCATTCTGAGCCAGCAAGTACTTGAATCAGTAAAAATTGGGGAGTATACCCAATTAATCCCTTTAATTCATCCTGTGGCATGTTTGCGTTTTTCTCCCTATCCATACCTCAATAGTGCTAACAAGGTGATATGTCCCTCTAAGCTGAATAGTTTTATCAGCTCTTCAGAACCTTTCACCTGGGGACATTACGATGGGACTGGAAAGCCGATCAATCTAACATTCATTGAGTACCATCAGCAATTTGTATATGATCAAGATTACCTTAAACCAGGAGTTATAGGTTTTAACGTTGAAGTAAGTTCAGGGAATTCCATTAATAATATCCAGGAAATTTACCCTGATGGTATTATGATTGAATATCATTTCCCCGGTTTCGATCCTCGTTATGGTGGTATGGATTGGCGGAGCCTGCGGTTGGTATTTATACAAGAAAATGATCACTGGTATCTGATCGCTATTATCCATGGGGAATGGACTATTTAGCAACAGGTATTCCTAATAATATGAGAAGAAGATTTTATCAAGTATCAACACTGATCATCTTAATCGGTACTATCACCATTGCGGGGTGGTATATACTATCCACCAGGCAAGTTAAACCTGCTCCCACTCAAGACCCTGCCGAAATACTATCTGAAGCACAAGATCTACCTGTATCTACACCACTGCCCAGCTCAACTCCCATCCTGCCGCCACTGGAGAGTTCGATATCCGGTGATATTCATTATTTTTACGGGGACTGGGAATCAGCAATAACAAGTTATGAAGATACGCTGGCCCACGCTCAAACACCTGAAGAAGGCAGTGCGGCGTTATTGGGTCTTGGCAAGGTTTTTTTTCAGAAAGGTGATTACCAGAGGGCTTTGGATTACCTGCGACTGCTGGTAGCTAGTTATCCGGAATCGGATATCATCCACAAAGCATATTTCACCCTGGCTGAAACTTATACTGCTTTGGACCGACAACTGGAAGCTGCGGATGCCTACACACTGTATCTGAACCGGCGCCCGGGTATCCTGGATGCCTACATGCAGCATAAAAAGGGCGATGCTCTTTCAGCTGCCGGGGAATCCCTCAAAGCTATTGGAGCCTATCAGGCCGCCATTGCTGCCGGAAGCGGAGAAGATTTATATACTCTGCAGTTAAAAATCGGGCAGGAATACGCCGCGTTAGAAGATTACAATACGGCCGTTGTCATCTACAACGATGTGTATGCCCAAACAAATAATGATTATGCCAAAGCCCGGGCAGATTATTTACTCGGACTTGCCTACCTGGAACTGGGGCAAAATGATCTTGCAGAAGCTGCTTTCCGGGACGCAGTTCTAAAGTATCCGCTTAGTTACGATTCATACCTGGGTCTAATAGAGATCGTCAATAATAATTTTACGATCAATGACCTGGACCGGGGTCTGGTGGATTATTACGCTGGCCAATACAGTTATGCGGTGGAAGCTTTTGATCGCTACCTGGCGAATCCTGAAGCCGGAGACCGTGGGACTGCGCTTTATTTTAAGGGATTTTCACTCCGGGGTATGGGAAGGCATGAAGAAGCCCTGGTCGCCTGGAATGAACTTATCAATAAATATCCTGACCATGCTTACTGGGTCCAAGCCTGGGAATTCAAGGCCTATTCGCTCTGGTTTTATTTAGACCGTTATGGTGAAGCCAGCCAGGTGTTGCAGGATTTTGTCCAAAGCAATCCATATCAACCTCGGGCGGCAGAGTTCCTCTATGATGCTGGAAGAGTTGAAGAACTGACAGGAGATCTGGAAACCGCTTCTGCGCTCTGGAAACGTGTCTTTGATGAATATCCAACTTCTGCATACGGCAACTTAAGTTTGTTCAAGAGTGCCATCTGCCAGGTCAGGTTATCAGCCTATGATGCAGCCCTGTCAAGACTCTCAATTTATAGGGATGCATCCCGGGACTTTGAAGAGCTCTCCCAGGCTCTGTTCTGGATTGGGAAAGTTCATCAAATTCAGGGAAATACCGCAGTGGCAGAAGCAGCCTGGCGGGAATCAGCCAACGCGGATCCAACCGGTTATTATAGCGAACGAGCCCGAGATCTGCTCCAGGGTCGGGAGCCATTCACCCCGCCTCAAGATTATGATATAGGAATTGACATTCCAGCTGAAAAAGAGGAAGCCCAAGCCTGGATCAAGGAAAATTTTTCTATCCCACCAGAGACAAACCTGGACAGTCTAGGATTACTGGCTGAAGACCCGCGGATCATACGCGGCACAGAATACTGGGAGCTGGATCTATATAATGAAGCAAGGGCAGAATTTGAAGCGCTCCGGAATGAAGTAAGTTTTGATCCCATTAGCAGTTACCGTCTGGCCAATTATTACCTGGACCTGGGTTTGTACAGACCTGCAATTTTTGCATCTCGCCAGGTATTAAACGCTGTTGGTATGGATGATGCTGGAACCATGAATGCGCCGGTCTATTTTAACCATATCCGTTTCGGAACATATTACAGTGATTTGGTAATTCCAGCCAGCCAGGAAAATGGATTTCACCCATTTCTGCTTTTCAGTGTCATCCGGCAAGAATCCCTCTTCGAAGGTTTTGTCAGGTCCACGGCCGGCGCAAGGGGATTGATGCAGATCATTCCCAGCACAGGCGAGGAGCAAGCAGGTGAAAAAGGCTGGCCCCCGGATTACAGCGATGAGGACCTATATCGTCCAATCGTCAGTGTGAAGCTTGGTACAGCCTATCTGGGATTCTTAAGGTCATACTTTGAGGGAGATATGTACGCCGCCCTGGCCAGTTATAACGCTGGTCCAGGAAATTCTTCCATCTGGTTGGAAGAATCCGGAGGAGATCCAGATCTATTTGTAGAAATCATCAGGTTCTCGGAAACACAAACCTATATCAAGAATATTTCAGAGATATTTGCCATTTACCGCAGAATCTACTCCCGAACACAGTGATCTTTTCCATTTTCTGATTATGGCAGTGATCCTTTCTCAGGGCCGTGAACCAAGCGTTAACTCATATTCCAGGACTTTACCATCCCGGATGAGACTGATAACCACGTCGTCTCCAGGTTTTTTATAGGTAAGCAGATATCCCATGAAATCCTCGAAATTTTGGACTTCCTGGTCATCAATGGCAATGATCATATCCCCACCCAAAGGAATATCACCTTCACTATCTGCGCCCCTTAACCCTGCCAGATCGGCCGGACTCCCCGGAGTCACTTCCAGAACGTAGACACCTATAGATTGCGGCAGATCGAGCTCTTCCTGCACAAATAAGCTGACTTCACTCAAGACCTGAATGCCAACAAAGGGAGAGTCATGAAAGCCAAATTCAATCAAGTCTGGAATAACGTTTTTTGCTGTATCGATCGATATCGCAAAACCCAACCCGGAATTGATCGGCTGCCCGCTCAAATCAATACTGTTGGTACTAATGGCAGAATTGATTCCGATGACTTCGCCGTTGAGATTGATCAATGGTCCGCCAGAATTGCCGGGATTAATAGCTGCGTCGGTCTGGATAATATTACCCGTAGCAAACGCACCACCCCCCGGAGCAAAATGCATAGAATCCAGCGTTCTGCCCAGTGCGGAAATTATCCCTTGAGTCATGGTTCCATTTAATCCCCGGGGGTTACCAATGGCAATCACAGATTGTCCAACAGCCAAATCATGATTGTCACCCAGAGTGAGAACAACCAATTCCGGGGGCAACTGATTTAACTCCAGCACTGCCAGATCGGTATCAGAATCAGTACCCAAAACATCTGCCCTTGTTTTAAATCCAGATGGGAAATCCACTTCCAGATCAGTCGCAGATTCAACAACGTGGAAATTCGTGACAATATGACCTTCTTCATCCCAGACAAATCCTGTGCCCAATCCTCCCCCTTCTTCCGTTAATGCCCGGATTGCAACAACACCAGGATTGATAGCGCTATATAAAGCCGGAAGGTCTCCGCTATCTAGAACGGCGGTGGTAATCGTTGTCACAATTTGATCGTTCTTTACAGCCGCAGGCTGCTGCAGGAGAGTCAGTGGATTAAAAACGCAAGCCAAACTAACAAAGGCCAGGACAACTATAACAATGGTGATTTTTTTTCGATTTATCATGCTCTTTTCCTTTCAGATCTATTGAAGACTATCATTGAAAATCTAACTGTCAAATTATCTTTTTTTAGTAACTGTTATTTTCTCAATAAACCTTAGGGGATATTATAGCTCCCTGATTTATCCCCCTGGACGATTTTTACAAAAATATTATAGACAGATCAAGGAACCCTGGCCTTAGGACAACCTTAATGAAAAAAGCCTCCTCAACCAGAGTTTTCCGCTTGAGGAGGCTTTCGCCAAAGGAGGAAACAGTGATAAAGTTAGGCTTATCCCGTCTCTCGCAAGTAATCATATCAGAACCTTTCCTAGAAGGGAAAGTACATGCTCATGGATATTACATGACCTTCATCATATCCAGAAAATCTGGTTCTCACAATTTATTATTCTAATAAAAATAAGCAATCATGATTTCGCCAGAACCCCCATCTAATTGGCATATTTATTCATGCTATTGCCATTTATTAACCCATGTTGTACAATCATCTCCAATCATTTTGCCCTCGTAGCTCAGTGGATTAGAGCACTTGCTTGCGGAGTAAGGGGTCGCGTGTTCGAGTCACGCCGAGGGTGCTATAAACGGAGCGATATTTCTCGCTCCGTTTTTGGGAAAAAGACAACAAAACCCATTATTCTTCTCAAGAAATCATCGTCAGGAGTAAATCAAATGAATAAAGTCGCTATTGTTACTGATAGTACAGCTTATTTACCGCCGGAGTTGATCGCTGAGTATGATATCAAAGTCATTCCCTTAGAAGTCATTTGGGATGGAACGTCTTTTGCGGATGGGGTTGATATCACACCCACCCAGTTTTATACTCGACTGGAGAAAAGTCCATCCTTGCCCAGCACTTCACAACCACCTGAGGCTAAGTTTGTTGAGGTTTTTTCAAAGCTTCTAAATGAAGGTAAGGATGTGATAGCGATCCTGATCTCATCCGGTATTTCTGGAACCGTTAATTCAGCTCTTCAAGCCAAGGGCGAAATTGGATCAGACCGAATCGTCGTTATAGATTCCCAAACAGCTGCCATGGCTACCGGGCTTCATGTGCTGGCAGCAGCCAGGAAAGCTGCAACCGGCGGAAACCTGGAAGAGGTTAAGGAAGTTGCTATCAAATCGCAGCAGCAAACCAATGTAGTTTTTGCTGTTGACACCCTCGAATTCCTCCACAAGGGTGGAAGAATAGGAGGTGCGAAACGCTTCCTAGGATCCATGTTGAACATTAAACCGATCCTGGAAATGAATGGTGGATTAATAGAAGCCGTGGAATCAGTTCGAACCCACAAACGAGCTTTAGAACGGTTAATCTCACTTGTCGAGGAAAAAACAGCCGGGGAAAAACCACTGCGTCTGGCTGTATTCCATTCCAATGTCCCCGAACAAGCCCAGGCTCTCCTTGAAGATGCAGAAAACGCCCTCTCACCAGACGAGACTTTTTTAGCTGAATTAAGCCCAGCAATTGGCACCCATGTTGGTCCCGGCACACTGGCAATCGCTTTCATGCGCGGTCTGTAATTCAGCGATCCTGGGGTTCAGTCCTTAACTGGCACACCGTATCCTCTCCCAGAGAAGAGTGTTGTAATCTACGTAATTAAAAAGGATTATTCATTTTTCCGCAGGAGAGGTTTTATGTCTAAAGTTGCCATCGTAACCGATAGTTCCCCCTATATCCCCACTGAAATCATCCAAGAAAACCATATTCATGTTGTTCCCCTGACAGTGATATGGGGTGATGAAAATTTTTACGACGGGGTAGATATCACTCCAGTTGAATTTTATCAAAGGCTGGATAAGGCCAAGGTGATGCCCAGCACCTCCCAGCCATCTGTGGCTGATTTTGAGGTCTTGTTCAGAAAACTCGACCAGGAAGGCTTTGAAATTTTAGCAATCCTGCTCTCGGAGGATCTCTCTGGTACGATCTCTTCTGCCACACAGGCAAAAAAGCTGCTGCCAGAGGCAAAGATTGAAATTATCAATTCCCAGACCCTGGCCATGGCTCTCGGTTTCCAGGTGCTGGCTGCCGCCAGAGCGGCTAACCAGGGCGCATCTTTGGAAGAATGCAAACGCCTCACTGAAGATAGTATGAATCGCTGTGGCGTCATTTTTGTCCTTGATACACTTGAGTTCCTGCATAGGGGAGGCAGGATCGGAAGTGCGAAACGTTTTATGGGCACCTTATTGAATGTAAAGCCGGTTCTATCCATTGAAGGCGGAAAAATAGTACCCCTGGATTCTGTCAGGACCCAGAAAAAAGCCTTGATGACGATCATCGACATTATCGAAGAAAGGACCAGGGGTCACAAAAATATCCGTCTGGCTACACTGCACGCCAACGACCCCCAAACAGCTCAATTTGTGCTGGATGAAGCTGTAAAACGAATCCCTTCAGTTGAACAAGTCTTCTCAGAAGTTAGCCCCGTAATTGGCACGCATGCTGGACCAGGAGCTGTTGGATTAGCCTATATGTACGATAATTAATTGCAGATCCAAATATCAAGGATTAAAAAGCCCAGTCAGTTCATCTGATTGGGCTTTTTCTTTTCCAGGATGGTACACTTATCCAGAGAGTCATTCAAAGAGGTGGACTGGATCATGTTTGATCATCAATACATAAAACCCGATCAGATCCTGCCGGATAACCAGGAACCTGATATTCTTGAAATATCCACAGAACCCTACCCTGATAAACGCCGGATCAAAGTCCTGTTCCGTTTATCTTCCTTTTCATCAGCGCAGAACATAGGAATCAAGTTAACAAATAAGGAAAATGAGCTCCTGGTGACTGCTAATATGGTCAATATTACCAGTCCAGACAACGAAATCACCCTTCATCTCCCAGCAAATAAAAACCAACCTGGCGATTTTACAGTGACCCTGGAACTTTTCTCACTGATAGAAGAGGAAACTGGCATGGAAGAAGGACCGGAAGTCAGATTAAAACAAACAAATATCAAATCCAGCTCCTGTTCTTTTACACTCCTGTGAATAATAATCTCCCACCAGAGTATCTGAACACAATTGATTCAATCTTAAAAGACGATGCTTCCCAATTCTGGCAAACCCTGGAGAGCGCGCCTCTTTACACTGGTCTGCGAATCAATCCCGACAAAACGGAAATTAACCTCCTCAAAAAAGAAATCTCAGCGGATTATACTAACCTGCCTTGGGAAAAAAATGGCTATCTTGTACACCGGGCCGAAGGATTGGGGAAACATCCCTTTCATGCTGCCGGGATGTACTATCTCCAGGAACCCTCAGCAATGGTTCCTGTATCAGTTTTGGATCCACAGCCAGGTGAAAGAGTCTTGGATCTCTGCGCCGCCCCCGGGGGGAAAACAACCCAGATCGCCAGCAGAATGAGAAGTAAGGGATATCTTGTCGCAAACGATCCAAACCCTCACAGAGTCCAAGCGCTGGGGCGTAATATCGAACGTTGGGGTGCGAGAAATATCTCGATCCTCAGTGAAACACCCCAGCGCTTGGTTGACCGTTTTGGGAACTATTTCGACCGGGTGCTGGTTGATGCACCCTGCTCGGGAGAAGGTACATTCCGAGTTCATCCCGGAGAAATAAAAAAATGGTCGCTTCAGCTTAGCCAACGCATCGCTCTTATCCAGGATGAAATCCTCTGGTTCGCCGGGAAATTAGTTCGCCCGGGTGGAATTCTTGTTTATTCTACCTGCACATTCAACCAACTGGAAAATGAAGGAACGATCCTGCGCTTCCTGAATAAATTATCGGATTTCAATCTCGAAACTATACCTCAAATAACAGGATTTTCCCCAGGGATCCCGTTGACAGATTCGGATCCGGTCGATCTTACCAGACCTATCCGCATCTGGCCTCATATCACTACCGGTGAGGGACATTTTGTCGCCAGAATGAAAAAGACCGGAGCCGACTTAAAATCTGTTCTGTCGGAAAAGTACAGCAACTGCTCCATAGATCCGATACAAATGTCGATTTATGAAAAATTCTTTGAAAATAACCTGATTGTGACCAGCAGAACCAGGGAGATTTCTCCTTTCAGCCGGGGATTAGCAGTATACGGGAACCGTCTCTACTGGGTCCCATCTGGAACTCCATCTCTGGAAGGGCTTAAAGTCCACCATTGGGGCTGGTGGCTGGGTACTTTCCAGGCAGATCAATTTATTCCCAGCCCTGCACTTGCTATGGGTATCAAGCGGGTAGATGCTCAAAAAGTGTTAGAATTTTCGATAGGTGATACCGATTTAGCAGCCTATCAACGGGGATCTCCAATCAAGATCCCCGAAGATGATTTTTTACCAGGTTCCTGGATCCTCCTTGCAGTATCTGGAAACCCCCTGGGGTGGGGAAAAGTACAAAAAGGGCGACTGAAGAGTTATTTTCCAAATTGGTTGCGGATCAATTAACTAATCTACCGAGATTCATTTATGATGGACAACAACTCAGACCAGGTCCAGAAAGAAGAAACCAGACCAGGATACCTCTCTTATCTGATAATAATTGTCATTGGTATAATTCTGGTTATCACAGCGGTTATTTTCTACCCGGATACTCGATCCCTGATTGAAAATAACCGGGCCGAAGCTCTCCAGAGCACTCCGACACAGACAGTTACGCCAATTGTTACAATCGCGCCAATCCCTACCGCCCAGCCAGAAAATATCAATCCAGATCTATTGGCATATCCATCCCAATTCGGCTCATTGATCCTATCGATCCGGGAAGGAAAGAATATCCATCTTTTTGCCTACCAACCTTTCCTGGAAGATTGGTCTGGAATTGGATACGCCGCCCTGCCGTTGACAAGAATAACCACGGGGCCATTTAAAGATATCACCCCCGCTGTAAGTCCAGATGGATCGCGGGTGGCCTTTGCATCCAACAGGTATGGTCCCTGGGATATTTTTATCCTGGACTTGACCACTGGGGAAATCCAGCAGTTTACGGATACTTATGCCTACGATGGAAATCCAACCTGGTCGCCAGATGGAGAGTGGCTGGCATACGAAAGTTACCAGGTGAATAACCTGGAAATCCTCCTCCAGAATATCAATAGAACCAGCGGGGAAATTCCCCTAACTAACCACCCAGGAGCGGATTATGCCCCAAACTGGTCCAAACAAGGACGATTGATTAGTTTTATCAGCACCAGAAATGGTTTACAGGAAGTTTGGTACGCAGATCTGGATTCCAGTGAAAACGATAAATCCGTCTCGATTACCAATTTGCCTGGATTGTCTGTAAATCATCCCATCTGGTCTCCGGATGGCAGATATCTAACCTGGTCGATTGTCACAGATGATGGAAATCACTCCCTGGTAAGTTGGGATTCAAATGACCCTCAAAAAGATCCTGTTTTCAGAGGCAGCGGAGACTGGCCGCTGTGGTCGGGAGACGGTGAGATCTTATATACAGTGCTGGAAGATCCTTATGATTCTTACCTTACTGCCTATCCGGGATTTAAGGTAACATCCCAGGTCATGATGCCAGCCGTCAAAATACCCGGTCATATTGAGGGGATCAGTTGGAGCAAAGCCCCTGCTTTTGTTTACCAGGCCAATCTAGATCCTGGCCCTGAACCTACTCCACTCTGGTATCCTGCCGAAGGTACCACAGCTGACCAGGCTGCAGAGAGTAAGGATCTGATCCAACTGAGAAATCTGGTCGCACCAAATCCGAGGTTTAACCAGGATGCTGTTGGCTCCTTCTCTTCCCTCCGTCAAACCGTAAGAGATGAAACTGGATGGGATTTCCTGTCCACTCTGGAAAATGCCTATGTTCCAATCAATGAACCACAAACTCCCGGAGTAAGCCTGGAATGGTTGTTCACTGGTCGAGGATTCACGATCGACGATATCCCGAGGATGGCAAACTGGTTGGTCCTGGTGAAGGAAGAATACCGGGATCAAACCTATTGGCGGGTCTATATTCGTGCGAATAATCAACAAGGCTTGCAAGGAAAACCGCTCAAAGATTATGATTGGAGTTTTGATGCCAGATACTCCGGGAGCAATACAAATTATGAAAATGGCGGAGCTAGATCCCAGGATATTCAGGATGGCTATTGGGTTGACTTTACAGAATTAGCGGATGCATACGGCTGGAAAAGATTCCCCGCAGAATCGTTCTGGCAATTTTCCGAATCTGCATCACGCTATCAATATTTCGCATTCACTCAGGGAATGAGTCTGCAAACAGCCCTGCTCCAGCTATATTCCCAGGAAGATATCCAAAAATTGGAAATCGGCGCCAATCCATAAAAAATCATGAGAAGATTATCCAGGATCGACCCAGGAAAAATTGGCTCAAAGATGGCAAACCCAGCAATATATATCCCCATCCTGGTAATAGTTGTTATCTTGCTGTCAGGATGCCAGTCGGGAACAAAATCCATACCATCTCCAAGTCCGGATCTGCCAATTACTAGTGAAACGCCTTCCATCCCCACAGATACCCAGGTTAGCCTTAACCTTACTACTCATACGCCTACCGCTATTCCTGAACTCAGTCCCACTCCTTCCCTTCCACTCACTACACCAGAATTCTCACTTCCACCCGACCCAAAGAACAACATCAATCCCTGGCGCCCTCCTGTTTATCCCGTACCCTGGGTTCCCAGTCAACATGATCATTTCTATTTTCTGAATCCGATTGCGGCTTTTGATATCGATGCAGCTTATACCAATTATGGGTATGGGGATGTCTTTTTTGAAAATGTCGTCCACACCGGGATTGATATTCCCGGTGATATCGGCACCCCTATCCTGGCAGCTGGCGAAGGCAAAGTGATCTATGCCGGTCAGGGTATCTACAGGGGTGGAGATAATGTATACGATGACCCTTATGGCAAGGCTATTGTCATCCAGCATTCATTCAGTTACAAAGGAGAAGCTTTATACACTTTATACGCCCACCTGGACGAAATTCTTGTATCTGAGGAGCAGGAAGTTAAAGCTGGAGAAATAATCGGTTATATGGGCAATACTGGCAAGACCACCGGACCCCACTTACATTTTGAAGTCCGTGTAGGAAAGAATGAATATTTCTCAACCCGCAACCCAGATTTATGGATCTCCCCACCCCAGGGTTGGGGCATCCTGGTAGGTCAGATCCTGACTTTTGATGGCCGACCATATGAACAACAAGTTGTCTATTTGTACCGAACTGAAAATGCCCTGACCGGCAATAATCCAGAGGATCGGTTGTGGATCGCAAAATCCTACCAGAACGAAGCCATAAACAGCGACCCCTATTATAAGGAAAACCTGACCATTTCCAATATTCCTGCAGGTTCTTATCTGGTCTCGATCCCAGTTACCAATATCGGTTTTTCTTACCAGACAACTGTGGAGATCAAACCCGGTCAGGTAACCTTTATAAAGTTCAATGTTTGGCGAGGATTCTCTGATGAGACTCCTACTCCCCCGGAATATTATTTTTCGCCTTCCCCTTGACGTTTAGAACATTTGTGCTACACTAAAATCAGCATATCAGCCTGAGATGCGACGTATTTAGAGGAGGAAGAAATGGCGGATGATCCACGCAAAGCAGCATTAGAAAAAACGCTCCAGGATATCACAAAACGCTTCGGAGAAGGGGCAATTATGAAATTGGGGGATGCAACAGGCATGAACGTGGATGTGATCCCCACAGGTACTTTATCCCTCGATCTTGCTCTCGGTGTAGGAGGTGTTCCCCGCGGTCGAGTGACAGAGATATATGGTCCTGAAGCATCCGGAAAAACCACAATTTGCCAGCACATTGTCGCAGAAGCCCAGAAGCAAGGCGGGACTGCAGCTTTTATTGATATGGAACACGCCCTTGATCCTGCCTATGCAGCCAAGACGGGAGTGGATGTAGATAACCTGCTGATCTCTCAACCGGATACAGGTGAACAGGCCCTAGAAATCGCCGAATCTTTGATCCGGTCCGGAGCAGTGGATGTCATCATCATAGATTCTGTCGCTGCCCTGGTTCCCCGGGCGGAGATCGAAGGGGATATGGGCGATTCCCATATGGGATTGATGGCCCGCTTGATGTCCCAGGCGCTCCGAAAATTATCAGGCGCTATTAAACAAACCAATACCTGCCTGATTTTCACAAATCAGCTGCGAGAAAAGATCGGTGTAGTTTTTGGCAATCCTGAAACGACCCCTGGCGGCCGAGCATTAAAATTCTACAGCTCGATCCGGCTTGATGTTCGCAGGATCCAATCAATAAAATCAGGAACGGATATCGTAGGCAGCCGCACCCGGGTCCGTGTTGTTAAAAATAAAGTTGCCCCCCCGTTCAGGACTGCTGAGTTCGATATCATGCACGATGAAGGCATATCACGATCTGGTGATATCCTTGATCTGGCGGTCGAAGTAGCTGTGATCGAAAAACGCGGATCCTTTTATTATTATGGTGACGATCTGCGGATTGCACAGGGACGAGAAAATGCCAAAGAATATTTAAAAGAGAATCCGGATTTCACCCAGGAAATAGAAGATGCTATCCGGGCTTTGGTAATGGATCATTCAGAATTTAACCCCGAAACAGAGGTCGATGAACCAGTCCCCCCGCTTGAATAATTTCTGGCCAAAAGTTATCAGAGATATTGCCTTCTTTGTTTTATTGATTCTGATAACTGGATGCCAGTCTGGCAGGGCAACACCACTTCCATCCGAGGCGGCACATTTTGTGCCGCCAACTTCCAATCCAGCTCAGAAACAGATATCTGGATCTGCTGCAACTCCCCTGCCCACCAGACAGACCAATTGTGTGAATCAGCTTGAATTTCTAGATGATCTCACTGTCCCTGACGGCACAGAAGTCCTGCCGGGCGAAAAGATCACAAAACGTTGGCTGATTAAAAATACGGGAAGCTGTAATTGGAACTCATCTTATTCCCTTCAACTGATCTCGGGCCTGGCGCTGGGCGCCGAAAAAAAGCAAGGTTTATATCCGGCCCGGCAATCCACCCAGGCGGTGATCGAGATCACCTTTAACGCACCTGATAATCCCGGAAGATATAATACCTGGTGGCAGGCCTATGATGCGGATGAGGGCCGTTTCGGCGATCCGGTCTACATGGAAATCTCCGTGGTGGAAGAGGTGGTAGAGGAAGAAGCGGTTGAAGAACCAGCCCCGGAAGAACCCGTGGTTGAGGAGACGCCGGCTGACACTTAAGCAGAAGGACTATTAAGCCATTGGTTGCTTCGCTTGCCTCAGGACCGGATCTTCGACTCCCGTCTCACAATAGCCCGAGGTCTACTCAGGGCTGGGTGTAAATGCGACATAAACCATGACCTGGAGATGGGGTGATCGGGAGACGAGGTGCAAAAGCTGCTAATCTAAAAGTCCCCCCATCTCCCCATCATCCATTACAATACAGACATGTCTCCCAAATCCAGCACCCAGCGCGTTGAAGACACACTAAAAGCCCTTGGCATCCCGGCGATCGTCCAAGAGCTGCCCGACAGCACCCGCACCGCAAAAGAAGCTGCCGCTGCGGCCCAATGCCAGGTGGGGCAGATCGTCAAATCCCTGGTTTTTCAGACAGCTGGGGGCCAGAAACCAATCTTGATCCTGACCAGCGGTGCGAATCATGTAAATGAAAAACTCGTCGGAGCTCAAATTGGAGAAGAAATCAAATTTGCTTCGCCTGATTTTGTTCGGGAGGAAACCGGATTTGCGATTGGGGGAGTATCACCCTACGGATTGAAAAAAGAAATCCCGATCTATATAGATCAGGATTTACTGGATCATCCAATTATCTGGGCCGCAGCAGGATCACATCATGCGGTCTTCAGTATTCAACCCCAGATCCTTGTCAGCACAACGGGCTGCCAGATAATTTCAGTTCACTGAAATTCAATCAGTTTACCCGAGCAGCTTCCTCCATCAGTTTGTGAATTTCCAGGGGTACACCTTTGGCGGGATCCCTCGAGAGGGTGATCGCATGTTGGGCGCATTTATCCACACACACACCGCAGCCAAAACAGTCCTCCACCAGGATCCGGGCCTGCCCGTCTGCCATTTCGATGGCGGAGAACTGGCAGAATTCAAGGCAGCTTTCACAGCCTTCACACAGCTCGGGATCCACAGCTGCGGTATACCCTGAGGTCATTAACATGGGTGTGCCGTTGTTATGGGCCTGGAATGCCCCGCAGCAGCAGGAACAGCAGTTGCAGATTGCATAAAATCGATTTAACATGGCATCTTTGAAGAACGCGTGTGAGACATGGCCGCGATCATGTTCTGCCTGGAGGATTTCCATTGCCTCTTCAGAGTTGATCAAGCGCGATTTTTCAGGTTGGTGTTCCAAAATGAAACCGGCAAATGGGTCTCCAACAATCAAACAAACATCTACAGGTGTGCAGTGATTTTCACGGGCCATACGGCAGGGGCAATCCAGGACAACTATCTTCTGTGGATTGTGCATAATAATATCTCTGGCACGGGTAAATGGTATTACCTGTTCCAGGTCCTTGATAACAATTTCTTCCTGAATTGATACCAATCGTTTGGCCTCGTCGATAGGTACAACTTTTCCATGATAAGAATTAGCCCAGGCATTACCAAATTCCTCAGGTTCATCCTCATGGGAAGGTTCCAGGATCGATTGCAGAAAAAGGAAGATCGGTTGCAGGATCTTGTACAAACGGTGTTCCCCAAGGGCAACACTGATGTATAAATATGGCCATTTTGAGTACATATAGCCGTGAACAAAATCGAACAGGGAGTAATTTGCGGTATTTTTACCTTCCCGGTAAAACTCACTGGTTGAGCTTTTGATCAAACCTCTTTGATTAGTTGTCATGGTTGCTCCTTGGATGCGGAAGCTGATCTTTCAAGGTATTGTAATCCATCTTTAATTGAAAAAATAATAGCTGTAAACCAACATAGTTAACAGCTATTTACAACCAAGCATTTTACAGAATTCAAATTGTAATATTGATGCTAAGAAGATTTTAATGCCTGGAAAATCTCTCTCGCTCTTGGTCTTTTTCCATACATTAACATGAAAGTTCTGAATATCTTTACAGATAAGAATTGCCCGATGGCAATAGATATTATCAATACTCCCAAACTTGCGCCAAGTTGCCAGCCGGGGATATCGGACACACCCATTCTCAACATTGTCATAGTTGGAGCAGTGATCGGAAAAATAGAAAGTACCACCCAGATCGGATGTTCCGGAATAGCAATAAAAGCGCCAAAAGTCCACAATGGAATATATCCTGCCATGACGTAGAACATAGACAGGTTATGTCCATCTGCTGCAGTAGATACAATTCCGCCTATCATCACTGATAGCACAGCAAAAAGCAAATAACCAAGCACAAAATAGATCACTCCAAAGACAATAAAGTTAGGGGGAATCTGGATGTTAGCCAATACTCCACCAAAAGTTGATGAGGCCAGATCCAAGATCAAAGGAGCCGATACCAACCACAAAAGGACCTGTAATAATCCCGCTGTGCCAAGAGCCAGGACTTTCCCTAT
>Ga0307419_10000501_pt1 | contig 19771 bp, 18 predicted proteins | sample SalMarWE160230MG_2_FD_202512 | JGI IMG/M metagenome (GOLD analysis project Ga0307419, IMG submission 202512) | Salt marsh sediment microbial communities from the Plum Island Ecosystem LTER, Massachusetts, United States - WE1602-30 | ecosystem: Environmental > Aquatic > Marine > Intertidal zone... | reverse complement strand
ACATCTCCGGCCGGGCAGACCCGCTGTCGACCTTCTTCATCCTGTTGACCCTTATCTTTTACATCAAGGCCCTTGACGGCCGCGCGGTGCCGTTCGCTCTTTTGGCCGTGTTGAGCTATGCGGCCGCGCTCCTCTCCCGGGAGAACGCCCTGATCGTGCCGGCCCTCCTGCTCGTCTATCATTACGCCTTCCGCCGCAAGACGGCCAAGCCGCTCTTCGGGGCCTTGACGGCGCTGGCCGTCCTTTACATCGTCGTGCGGTTCACGCTGCTCAAAGACATGTTTGCGCGCGGCATCGCCCCTTCGACGCTGTTTCAGAGGTTGCCGGGTTTCTTCGAGGCGTGGGCGTCGTATCTGAGAGTCCTCGTCCTGCCGTTCCACCTGCACATGGAGTATGGCCTGGGGGAGACTTCTTTCGTTCACCCGCGCGTCGTCCTGGGCCTTGTCGTTTTCTCGGTCCTTTTATTTGCCGTCTTGCGCCGGAGAGAGAAGCGCGGTCTGGTTTTTTTCGCGCTCGCCTGGTTCCTCGTCGCCCTCTTGCCGGTCTCGAACCTCTATCCCATCAACGCCTTCATGGCCGAGCACTGGCTTTACCTGCCGTCGATCGGTTTCTTCCTCATCATCGCCGGATATTTTTCAACCTGGCTGCGCCGGGACCGGACGCGGTTTTCCGCATGGGCCGGCCTCATCCTGCTGGCGGGCTTCTGGGGCGTCTTGACCGTCCGGCAGAACGTCACGTGGCTTGAGCCCATCCCGTTCTTCCACCGTCTCCTGCGCTACGCCCCGTTCAGTTCAAGGGTATATAACTCCCTGGGCATGGCCTACAACAATATCGGCGAATACGAGACGGGCGTCGGCTACCTCGAGAAGGCCGTGGAGTTGAGCGCGAACGCTGCCCAGAGCGACGCCGTGAAGGCCTACAATAATCTGGCGCTCGTGTACAACACGCTCGGCAAGAACGAGGAGGCGGCCCGGATCGCCCAGGGCGCGCTGGTCATGGACGCGACGCACTCCAAGGCCTACAACAACCTGGCCATCTCTTTGGTGCGCCTCGGAAAGTACGAAGAGGCGGTCGAGGCGTGCGAGAAGGCGTTGGCGCAGAAGCCCGGATACGCGAAGGCCTACAACACCATGGCCGCGGCGTACATGAACATGGAGCGCTATGAGGAGTCCTTGAAGAGTTACCAGAAGGCGATAGAGTTCGCCCCGGACTACCCGGAGGCGCACAATAATCTCGGTCTCCTTCTCCAGAAGATGGGACGGGCCCAAGAGGCTGTGCCGTGGCATGAAAAGGCCATCGCGCTGCGGCCGGATTACGACAACGCCTACAATAACCTTGGCCGTGCCTGCGCGACGCTCGGCAGGCTCGAGGAGGCTGTCGCGGCCTTTAAAAAGGTGATAGATCTTGAGCCGCGCCGCGCCGACGCCTACCTCAATCTCGCCGGGGCCTACCTTAAATCGGGACAATACCAGCAGGCCGTCAGCTGCCGCGACAAGGCCAGGGAGATGGGCATGGTCAGCCCCGAGCTCGATGAGGCCCTCGCGTCTTCCGGCGGGAGCGGCGGATGAAGACCGACGTCTACTTTGTCCCCATCAAAGGAACGGATTTAGGAGAGCGTCGGCGGGCGCTGTGCCGTCTGTGGGAGGCGGCCGCCCCGAGATGTTCTTTTCAAGAAAAAGAGATCGTCCCTGTCAAGATCACCATCGGCGACGCAGGGTGCGTCCACCACATGCACCCGGAGCTGGTCAAAGAGGTCGTCGGCCGCGTGAAGGGGCAGGGCGCCAGGCCGTTCCTCTTTGACACGAGCGTCATCTACGAGGGCCGGCGGCAGAACGCCGTGGACCACCTGGGCCTGGTCGAAGAAAAGGGTTTTGGCGCCTCGGCCGTGGGCGCGCCGTTCGTGGTGGCGGACGGCGTCCTGGGTCAGGACGGCACCGAGCACCGCATCAACGGCCGGCACATCAAGACGGTCAAGGTGCCGTCTTTTGTCGGCTACCTCGAGAGTCTGCTCGTCCTCTCCCACAGCACCGGCCACATCTTTACCGGTTATGCCGCGGCCATCAAGAACGTCGCGATGGGCATGAGCTGCCGGCCGACGAAGCAGGTCCAGCACTCGTCGATGAAGCCCCGCGTCCGGCCGGACGCGTGCACGGCGTGCGGGTGCTGCATCAAGATCTGTCCGGTCGGGGCCATTACGACCGGAACGTCAGGCAAGGCCGTCATCGACCCAAAGAAGTGCGTCGGCTGCGGGGAGTGCCTGTGCGCGTGTCAGTTTGATGCGGTCGAGGTCAACTGGGACGAGGACCTGGACGTCTTCCACGAGCGCATGGTCGACGTGGCGCGTTTCATCCTCGCGCAGTTCAAGAAGAAGCTTTTCATCACCTTTGCCTTTGACATGACGAAGGAGTGCGATTGCATCTCGACGAAGGAAGACCCGATGGTGATGCCGGACTTAGGTATCCTCGCCTCTGAGGACATCGTCGCCGTCGACCAGGCCGCCGTGGACATGATCGGTGACGACAATCCCTATCTCAAGGAACACCCGGCCTACAGGCACATGCTCGCGTACGCGGCCGAGACGGGCCTGGGCGACCGCCGCTACCGGCTCCTCCGTTTATGATCATCCTAAAACGCGGTGATATCACGCAGGAAGACGTGGACGTCATCGTCAACGCGGCCAATACGGGCCTGCGCGGGGGAGGCGGCGTGGACGGCGCCATCCATCGCGCCGCCGGGCCCGGCGTCATGGCCGAGTGCCGCAAGATCGGCGGCTGCCCGACGGGCCGGGCGGTCATGACCGGCGCGGGCGACCTCAAGGCCAAAAAGATTATCCACACGGCCGGGCCGGTGTGGGGCGGCGGGGAGCGCGGCGAGGCCGGGTCTTTAAAAGACTGCTACGAGAACAGCTTCAGGCTGGCCAGGGAGGCGGGCTTGAAGTCCATCGCCTTTCCCGCCATCAGCACGGGCGTCTACGGCTATCCGATCGAAGAGGCGGCGCGCATCGCCCTTGCCGCCGGCCGCGCGTTCGAGAAGGACTTTGACGAGGTCCGCTTCATCTGTTTTTCCGACCGCGACCTCGAGGTTTACCAACGGGTCTGGAAGACTAGCTGAAAATGAGACAAAGAGCCAGGCTCTTTGTCTCATTTTTGAACCGCGAATTTGAGACAATGAGCCAGGCTCTTTGTCTCATTTTTGAACCGCGAATTTGAGACAATGAGCCAGGCTCTTTGTCTCATTTTTTTGTTGGGGGGTCAGGCGAGGAAGGAGGCGATGGATTGGGCGGCGCGGCGGGAAGCGCCGGGGGCGCCCAAGGCGGCCTTGACGCCGGCGAGGGCACGGCGGGTCGCCGAGAGCTGGCCGGGGTCGTCCCAGAGGCCGGCGAAGGCGGCGGCGACCTTATTCGGGTTGGCGTCGAACTGGATGAGCTCGGGCACGACCTTTTTGCCGGCCACCACGTTGACGAGGCCGATGTGGGGGATGCGGATGCACAGCTTCGCCATCAGCCACGTCAGCAGGGATACCTTATAGAGGATGATCATCGGCCGGCCGAGGATGGCCGTCTCGAGCGTCGCGGTGCCGGAGGCGACCAGTACGACGTCGCTGGCCTGGATGCCGTTGGCGGTGTCGTCATCCAGGATCTTGTAAGGGAACTCCGGTGCCGCGGCGTCGAGGGCGTCCTTGTAAAACTGGCGCGGCACGGTGGCGGCGCGGCAGACGAGGAATTGGGCCCGCGGATATTTCTTGTGGATTCGCTGCGCGGCCCCGAGCATCACCGGCAGAAGCGAGCGGACTTCGCGCTCACGCGAGCCCGGCAGCAGGCCCACGACCGGCGGCCGGTCCTCGAAGCCGACGTCGGCCAAAAGCTGTTGGCGTGTCTTGGACGGTCGCACGGCGTCCAAGAGGGGGTGGCCCACGCACGTCACGTTGAAGGCGCCGTCGCGGTAGAGCGTCTCCTCGAACGCGAAGAGGACGAGCATCAGGTCCACGTGGCGGCGGATGAACCGCACGCGGCCGCGGCCCCACGCCCAGACCTGCGGGCTGATGAAATAGACGGTCCGGATGCCGTGTTTTTTGAGCGCGCGCACCAGCCTCAGGTTGAAGCCGGGATAGTCGACGAGGATGACCGCGTCGGGCCGCAGCGCGACGATCTTGCCGAGCGTGTCGTCGAAGACCCGCTTGAAGCGGCCGTAGTTCCTGAGGATCTCGACGAACCCCACGACGGCGATCTGCGTCAGGTCGTGCCAGAGGGTGACGCCCGCGGCCCGCATCTTCTCCGAGCCCAGGCCGTAGAAACGCGCCGTCGGGTAAAGGGCCTTGAGCTCTTCAACGAGGTGGGACGCGTGCAGGTCGCCGGAGGCCTCGCCGGCTATGACGACAAGCGTCTTTTCCATATGAGGTTGCGGATCTGGGTGGCGAGCTTCAGGGCCTCGTAGGCCTCGAGCCCGGAGACGAGGGGCTTTCTGTTGTGCTGGACGCAGGAGATGAAGTCCTCGATCTCGGCCTTGAGGGGCTCTTCCTTCTCGATGGGGATCGCCGTCTTGGTGATGGCGGTCCTGTCTTTTTTATAGCAGAAGGCCTCCTGGGCCTGGTAGTCGAGGGAGATGTAGGCGTCCCGCAGGAAGATGCGGATCTTGCGCATCGGTTCCTCCGAGATGCGCGAGGCCGTGAGGTTCGCGACGCAGCCGTTCTTGAAGGTCAGGCGCACGTTGGCGATGTCCTCGAAGGGCGTCAGGACGCTCACCCCGATGGCGTCGACGCGCCGCACGGGAGAGTGGACGAGCCCCAGGACGATGTCGATGTCGTGGATCATGAGGTCGAAGACCACGCCGATGTCCAGCGACCGGTGCGGGAAGGGGCTCAGGCGGTGGCACTCGATGAAGCGCGGGTGCACGGCGAGCTTCTTGGTGGCGACGAAGGCGCTGTTGAAGCGCTCCACGTGCCCGACCTGCAGGATGACGTTGTGCCGGTTCGCCAGGCGGGTGAGCTGGCGCGCCTCCCGCAGGTCGTCGGTGACGGGCTTTTCGATGAGGACGTGCCTGCCCTGGCGGATGACCTGCTTGGCGATCCGCGAGTGCGTGTTGGTGGGGGAGGCCACGGTCACGGCGTCGACGAGCGGCAAGAGCTCCCTGTAGTCCTGGAAGACCCGCGCCCCGTGGGCGTCGGCGACGAGGTGGGCGCGCTCGGTCAAAACGTCGCACACGCCGACAAGCTTGACCTGGGCAAGCTCCGCGTAGATCCGCGCGTGGATGCTGCCCAGCCTGCCCGCGCCGATGACCCCGACCCTGATCTCCTGTGCCATGGTCCACCTCTGCGGCCCTGTTTTGGGCACGATGCTCGGATTGTAACAAATTCCTTGAGGGATGTCAACATATGTGATAGTATGAGGCACTTAACGGCCGGTGTTTTTTTCCTAACAGTTTCATATGAAAAGGGTTTGGTGTCTGGGACCAAGATGAAGACCAGCTTCTTCAAGGATTACCGCGACCTCTTTCAGTTCACGAGGCCCCATATCAGGGTATTGGTGGCCGCGGTCTTTTGCATGCTCGTCTCGACCCTCTTTGACGGCGTCTCGATGGGCATGATCGTGCCCTTTTCGGACAAGATCCTCAATAACGGCCAGATCGTCCTTCCCGCCGAGCTGCCCGCCTCGATCGAGACCTTCATCGCCCGCATCAATGCCATGCCGCAGCTGCGGCTGCTGCAGGTCATGGCCTTTTTTCTCATCGGGATGTTCTTCTTCAAGGGGCTCTTCACGTTCCTTCAGTCGTCGTTCATGTCGGACGTGGGCCAGCGCGTCATGCGGGACATCCGTCTCAGGCTCTACAACAAGTTCCAGAGCCTTGACCTCGACTACTTCTCGCGCAAGCGCAGCGGCGAGCTCATCAGCCGCATCACCAACGACGTGGCGATGGTCGAGAACGCCGTCTCCTACGGCTTCTCGGACCTCGTCTACCAGTCGTTGCAGATCCTGCTCTTTTCGTGCATCGTCATCTTCATCTACTGGCGGCTGGCCATCGTCGCGATCCTGATGATCCCGTTCATCTCGACGCCCATCATCCTCGTCGGCAGGCGGCTGCGCAAGATCAGCAGGGAGACCCAGGAGAAGATGGCGGACATCAACTCCTTGCTCGTGGAGACGATCATGGGCGTGCGCATCGTGCGGGCCTTCGGCGCCGAGAAGTACGAGAGCGTCAAGTTCGGCCGCCACAGCCAGACCTATTACCGGCTCAACATGAAGTCGATCCGCCGGACCCTGGCCCTGGGGCCGGTGACGGAGTTCATCGGCGCCTTGGGCGGTGTCTTCATCCTTCTTTACATAGGACGTCAGGTCATCGACGGGGTCTTATCCTTCGGCGTCTTCGGTCTCTTCCTCGGTTCGGTCTTGATGATGATACGGCCCTTCAAGAAGCTGAGCAGCGTCGCCTCCATCATGCAGAAGGCCTTCGCGGCCTCCACGCGGATCTACGAGGTCCTGGAGACCGAGCCCAAGATCCGCGAGGACAAGACGGCGTGGGACCTCGCCCAGATCCGGGAGGGCGTCGAGTTCCGCGACGTCTGGTTCCGCTATGAGGAGGCCGAGGTCCTGCAGGGCATCAACCTGAAGTGCCGCGTAGGGGACATCGTGGCCATCGTCGGCCCGAGCGGCGCCGGCAAGAGCACGCTCGTGGACCTCATCCCGCGTTTTTACGACCCCCAGAAGGGCGGCATCTTCATCGACGGCCGGGACATCCGTCAGTTCAACGTCATGTCCCTGCGCACCCAGATCGCCATGGTCTCCCAGGAGACGATCCTCTTCAACGATTCGGTCCGGGACAACATCGCCTACGGCCGGCGCGAGGCGAGCCTTGAGGAGATCAAGGAGGCCGCCAAAAAGGCCAACGCCCACGAATTCATCATGGGCCTTCCTCAGGGGTATGATACCTTTATCGGCGACCGGGGGGTGAAGCTCTCGGGCGGGGAGCGCCAGCGCCTGGCCATCGCCCGGGCCGTCCTCAAGAACCCGCCGCTCCTCATCCTGGACGAGGCGACCTCCCAGCTCGACACGCACTCAGAGCGGCTCGTCCAGGAGGCCCTGAACATCCTGATGCAGGGCCGGACCGTCTTTGTCATCGCCCACCGGCTCTCGACCGTCAAGCACGCCTCCAAGATAGCGGTGCTCAACGAAGGCCGCATCGTGGAAGAGGGGACCCATGAGGAGCTCCTGGCGGCCGGCGGGGTGTATAAGCGGCTTTATGACATACAGTTTCACGTTTAAAACAGCGCATCCGCCGCAGATCGCGCGAAAGGACTGCCAACGCCCTGAAGGCTAAATTTTTGTTGATTTCACGCGTTTTTATGATATATTAGGTCGTTCGTATCGGGTTTTCATCAAAAAAAGGGGCACTTTGGCGTTTTCTGACAGAGTTTTCTGACAGAGCAAGGGAAAGGAGAAACAGCGTTGACCACCGAGATGATCAAGAGATTGCTGGAGGCGGGTGTCCACTTCGGGCACCAGACGAAACGATGGAACCCGAAGATGAAACCGTATATCTTCGGCGAGAAGAGCGGTATCTATATTATCGACCTGGAGAAGACCGAGAAGCTCCTTCAGGAGGCCCGTCAGTTCGTCGCGGAGGTAGCGGCGCAGGGCAAGCCGGTCCTCTTCCTGGGCACGAAGCGTCAGGCCCAGGAGGTGGTCGAGGAGGAGGCCAAGCGCAGCGGCGCCTACTATGTGAACCATCGCTGGCTGGGCGGGCTCCTGACGAACTTTGCGACGATCAAGAAGAGCATCCGCCGGTACAAGGAGATCGTCCAGATGGAGAAGGACGGGATCTTTGAGAGCCTCTCGAAGAAGGAGATCGCCCTGCTGAACAAGGAGCGCGAGCGCCTGCTGAAGAACCTCTCCGGCGTCATCGAGATGGAGCGGCTGCCGGCGGCGCTGTTCGTCATCGACGCCAAGAAGGAAGAGACGGCGGTCCTCGAGGCGCGGCGGCTTTCTATTCCGATCGTCGCCCTGATCGACACGAACAGCAACCCGGACCTGATCGATTACCCTATCCCCGGCAACGACGACGCGATCAAGTCGATCCGTCTCATCACGGGGTTGATGGCTGAGAGCATCCTGGACGGCCGCAAGCGTTTTGCCGAGGTGAAGGCCGTCCTGAAGGAGGCGCAGACGGCGCCGCCCGCCGAGGGGGAGGCTGAGCCGGCCGCGGCCGACCTGGAGATCATCGAAGAGGAAGTGATCAAGACGCTGCCTTCTGAGGACCGCGAGGAGGTCCGTAAGAAGGAGGGGAACGAAAAAGAGTAACGGCACAACGTGAAGGGAAAGGTGACATGGCGGTTTCGATCGAGATCATCAGACAGTTGAGGGATTTGACGGCGGCTTCGGTCTCCGATTGCAAGCAGGCCCTGGACGATGCCGAGGGCGACCTGAAACAGGCCCAGGAGCTCCTGAAAAAGAGGGGGCTTGAGATCGCGGCCAAGAAGGCCTCGCGCAGCGCCAAGGAGGGCCGCGTCGAGGCCTACGTCCATACGGGCAACAAGATCGGCGTGCTCCTCGAGGTGGACTGCGAGACGGACTTTGTGGCGCGCAACGACGATTTCACCAGGTTGACAAAAGACCTGGCGATGCAGATAGCGGCCGCGGACCCCGGGTACGTGAAGCCCGAGGACGTGCCGCAAGAGGAGACGAAAGACCTGGACGACAAGGCGAAGAAGGAGTATCTCAAGGCGCATGTCCTGCTCTGTCAGTCCTTTATCCGCGACGAGAAGATGACGGTCCAGGACCTGGTGACCCAGGCGATCGCGAAGCTCGGCGAGAACATCGTGGTCCGCCGCTTCACCCGTTTCAAGGTCGGCGAATGAAGAAGGAAAAGGCGGTCTACAAGCGCGTGGTGCTCAAGCTCAGCGGCGAGGCCCTGCAGGGCCGCGAGGCGCACGGCATCGACGCGCGCGTGCTGGGCTCTCTGGCATCGCAGATCGCCGAGGTCAGGCGGCTGGGCGTGGAGGCCGCGCTGGTCCTGGGCGGCGGCAACATCTTCCGCGGCTCCACCGGCACGAAGGACTTTCGGATCGAGCGCGCCGTCGGCGACTACATGGGGATGCTGGCCACCGTCATCAACGGGCTGGCCTTTCAGGACGCCCTGGAGAAGCGCGGGGTGGCGACGCGGCTGATGACCGCGATCGAGATGCACGAGGTCGCGGAGCCCTATATCCGCCGCCGCGCCATGCGCCATCTCGAGAACGGGCGCGTCGTGATCTTCGTCGCCGGGACGGGCAATCCCTATTTCACGACGGACACGGCGGCGGCCCTGCGGGCCATGGAGATCGGCGCCGACGCCATCTTGAAGGCGACGCGGGTGGACGGCGTCTACAGCGCCGACCCGCTGAAGGTCAAGAAGGCCAGAAAATTTTCAAGGTTGACCCATCTCGACGTCCTCAAGAAGGGGCTCAAGGTGATGGACGCGACGGCGGTGAGCCTGTGCATGGACAATCATCTGCCCATCGTCGTCTTTGACCAGACGAAGCCGGGCAACATCAAGAGGATCATTTTGGGCGAGGACATCGGAACGATCGTGCGTTCCTAACGAGCGGGGTGCTTATGGGCACAAAGGACATCATCCAGGAGACCGAAGGCAAGATGAAGAAGTCGGTCGAGGCCACGCGCCGCGGCTTTTCGGAGATACGGACCGGACGCGCGAGCCCCCACCTCGTCGAGGGCATCCACGTGGATTACTACGGGACGCCGACGATCCTGAAGTCGCTGGCGTCCATCACCGTGCCGGACGCGCGCCTGATCGTCATCCAGCCCTGGGACGCCGGCGCCATCCCGGAGGTGGAGAAGGCGATCCAGAAGTCGAACCTGGGGATAACGCCGATGAACGACGGCAAGGTCATCCGGCTGCAGCTGCCGCACCTGACCCAGGAGCGCCGCGAGGAGCTCAAGAAGATCGTCAAGGAGATCGCGGAGGAGGGGCGGGTATCGCTGCGCACGATCCGGCGCGACGCCAACGACGTCGTCAAGAAGCTCGAGACGGACAAGAAGATCCCCGAGGACGAGCGCTTCAAGACGCAGGACGCGATCCAGAAGGTCACCGACAAGCATATCAATGAGATCGAGAGCATCTTGAAGGACAAGGAAAAAGAGCTTTCTGAATTTTAGAGATTTCGTTCACGTCTATCGTTCTTTGAGAAATGCAAGAAGATTTGGGCCGCTAGCTCATCCGGTAGAGCACCGCCCTCGGTCAGGGGGCGTTAATGGGTAACCATTAACGAAGAATCTTGTAAATTGCGGGGACGTCTGGGGTATTTCACGGTACTCTAAAGATCTCTTAGAGTAATAATCCTTGAATGCAGATAATCCGCAGCCAAGCCCAGGAGGGCGCAACACTCCTCTCGGGAAGGTTCAACGACTATAATCAAGACTCCCACTTGAACAGCTTATCGAAAAGCACGGTGGGAGATGGGATAGTCTGATCTGCATGGCGACATGCAGTTAACACAAATGTTTAAGGCGGGTGTGCCGCGTTCGAGTCGCGGGCGGCTCAATAAATTTCGATTTCCCGGCTACAACAATCCCGGAAATCGTCCCGAACACCCCTCTCTAACCATGCTGGCGTTTGGGGCAAGTCAGCGAAGCATTCGAGTCGTCCCACGGCGCGGGAAGGTTCTTGCCGGCGCTGCGGGATCTGCGCACCGGACCTGCGGTCCAGGCCTCCGACGGGCGGCTCAGGAATTTGATCATTATTTTAATGATAAAGGATTACTATTGAAAGCGGAACGGACGGGTTTTAAGTGGGATGCAAAGATGGCCTACGGTGTAGGTCTTTTGGCGAGCGATGGCAATCTTTCAAAAGATGGAAGGCACATAGCGTTCGTTTCAAAAGACAAAAGCGCCGTTGAAAATTTTAAGTTTTGTTTTAATCTAAAAAACAGGGTTTCAGTTAAAGCAAGCGGATACAACAAACGTGGTAAATATTTTTATGTTCAGTTCGGCAATGTTCCTTTCTACCGGTGGTTGAATGGGATCGGCATTAGCGCCAATAAAAGCAAGACGATCGGGCCCCTTCAAGTACCGAAGAAATATTTTTTTCATTTTGTGAGGGGTCTGTTCGATGGAGATGGTTGCATCACTTCCGTTAGGCATCCGGAGAGCAGATATCCGCAGATAAGAATGAAATTTGCATCGGCGAGTAGAAAATTTTTAGTTTGGTTGAAGAATATTATTGAAGGTCAGCTTGGTGTGAAGGGTAGGATAGATATGTTGCCACGAAGTTTCGAATTAGTCTTTTACAAAAAAGATTCTATTTGGTTGTTAAAGAGAATTTATGCGAAGCCAGACGTTTTTTTAAAAAGAAAGTTATTAAAGGCTGGTTATTTATTATCTCAAGAAGGGGCGGGTGGTGAAATTGGTAGACACGCGAGGTTTAGGACCTCGTGGCAGCAATGCCGTGGAGGTTCGACTCCTCTCCCGCCCAAGGTTCTCCATCTCTAGGTGGTTTGAGAACTTTCCCCGCCTCGACATCATGAGCGGGGCGGCGAGCTGGGGGCGATTACTTCTTTTTCGTTTTTTCTGCGGGAGTAGCTCAGTTGGTAGAGCGCAACCTTGCCAAGGTTGAAGTCACGGGTTCAAGTCCCGCCTCCCGCTCCATTTTTTGACCGTTCCGGTTTTCGGCGGTCGTCTCCCGTGGCCACGGGGAGATGTCCGCCGCGTCCGGCGGTTTGGTCGTTCCTGCAGTCCTGTCCCACTCATCATGGCTGTTTCGCCGATGATAAAGCAACCAGGAGGTCATCCCGTATGAAGATCATGGATTTTCTCTGTGAGGACGCTGTCACCGTCGACATGCGCAGCGTCAACAAAAGCGAGGCGATCAAGGAGCTCGTCGACCAGCTGATCGACGCGGGAGAACTCGACAAGAAGGATAAGGGTAAGGTCGTCGAGCTTCTCGTGGCGCGTGAGGCGCTGGGCTCCACCGCGATCGGCCACAACGTCGGCATCCCCCATGCCAAGACCGACTGCGTCGAGGACCTCGTCGCGGCCTTCGGTCTGTCGCGCAAGGGCGTCGACTTCGACTCCCTGGACGGGGAGCCCGTCTACATCTTTTTCCTTCTCTTGGCGCCCCAGGACTCCGCCGGCCCGCACCTGAAGGCCCTGGCCCGGATCTCGCGGCTGATCAAGGACAAGTATTTCCGCGACATGCTGCGCCAGGCCAAGGACAAGAAGGACATCGTGCGCATCATCGAGACCGAGGATGATAAGAAGATATAGTATCAAGAACCTCGTCAAGTGGCTTGTCCCCGGCATGCGCGTCAAGCGCTGGGGGTTCCTGGCGCTGTTGGGCGTCGCGCTCATCTTCGTCGGCGCCACGGGCCTGACGGCCCTGCCCAAGGAATTTTCAGAGATCGTCAAGGCCGTTTATTACGCCAACATCTTCATCGGCGTCGTCCTGATGATCCTGGGTTTCAAGAACATGATGATGTCCGTGGTGACGCAGATCCTGCCGCACCAGCAGGGCCGGCTCATCGACATCCTTTATCAGAAGCGTTTTCTGGAGCACGGTCCCCGCATCGTCGTCGTCGGCGGCGGCACGGGCCTCTCGACGCTCCTGCACGGCTTGAAGGAGTACACGTCGAACATCACGGCGGTCGTGACGGTGGCGGACGACGGCGGCAGCTCCGGCCGTCTGCGCCGGCAGTTCGACATCGTCGCCCCGGGCGACATCCGCAACTGCCTCGTGGCGCTGGCGGACGACGAGATGACGATGCGCGATCTCTTTCAGTACCGCTTCGACAGGGAGACGGAGTTCTCCGGCCACAGCTTCGGCAACCTTTTTTTGACGGCCCTCACCCAGGTCACCGGCGACTTCGAGAAGGCCGTCAAGGAGTCGAGCAAGATCCTGGCCATCCGCGGCCGCGTTCTGCCCTCGACCCTCGAGAAGGTGGTCCTGGCGGCCGAGCACGCGGACGGGCGCACGACGGAGGGCGAGGCGCAGATCCCCAAGGCCGGCTCGCCCATCAGGAAGATCCATATCCGTCCGACGAACGCCCAGGCGGCGCCGGAGGTGATCAAGGCGATCGGGGAGGCCGAGGTGATCATCCTGGGTCCCGGGAGTCTTTACACGAGCATCATCCCCAATCTTTTGATCAGGGAGATCCGCGAGGCGGTGATCGCCGCCCAGGTCTCCAAGATCTATGTCTGCAACATCATGACGCAGCCGGGCGAGACCTCGGATTTCAAGGCCTCGGACCATGTCCGAGGCCTGGTGGCGCAGACGGACCCGCGCATCCTGGACGCGGCGATCGTCAACACCGGCACGATCCCCGCCTTCCTGCGCGAGAAGTACGCCAAAGAAAAGGCCGTACTGGTCGAGCCGGACTCGGCGCGCATCCGTGATTTCGGCTACGCCGTTATCGAGGAGGACCTCGTGAGCGCGCAGGACCACGTCCGCCATGATTCGACGAAGCTGGCCCGCATCATCGGCAGCCTGCTGAATCTGGAGCGCCAGGCGGTATCGCGGTGAGGGAACCCATGATGATAAAGCGCGTCGAAAAGAAGATCGTGGTGCGCAACAAGCAGGGCCTGCACGCGCGGCCGGCGGCCCTCTTCGTCCAGATCGCCAACAAGTTCGACGCCACGATAAAGGTCCAGAAGGACGACCAGATCGTCAATGGCAAGTCGATCATGGGGATCCTGATGCTGGCGGCGGAGAAGGATTCGCAGATCCTGCTCATCGCCGAAGGCACCGACAGCGAGGCCGCCGTCAATGAACTGGAAATGCTCTTGATGTCCGATGAGTGAAGTCATCCTGAAAGGCATACCGGCCGCACCGGGGATCGCGATCGGCCCGGCGCACGTCTTCGGCCACGAGGACCTGAGCGTCGAGAGCCACCCGATCACCGAGGGACAGGTGCCGCTGGAGATCTCGCGCTTCGAGGACGCGTTGATCCAGACGCGCCAGGAGATCATCGCCCTGCAGAAGAAGATCGCGCAGGAGATGGGGGTGGAGCACGGCGAGGTCTTCGACGCGCACCTCCTTGTCCTCGAGGACCGCACGCTCATCGAGGAGGTCATCTCGCGCGTCAAGAAGGACCGGCTCGCCGTCGACTTCATCTTCAATGAGGTGCTCCAGCACTACGCCAGCGTCTTCGCGCGCATCGAGGACGAGTACTTGAAGGAGCGCATCAGCGACATCAACGACGTGGGCCGGCGCATCCTGCGCAACCTCCTGGGCCGCAAGCGCACGGTCCTCGCCGACCTGGACTACCAGGCCGTCATCGTGGCCCACGACCTGTCCCCGTCGGACACCGCCTCCATGCACAAGAACAGGGTCATGGCCTTCGTGACCGACATCGGCGGCAAGACCTCGCACACGGCGATCATGGCCAAATCCCTGGAGATCCCCGCGGTGGTGGGCCTGGAGAGCGGCACCGCCCAGATCAAGAACGGCGATCCCCTGATCGTCGACGGCTCCTCGGGCTTCGTCATCGTGGCGCCGGATCCCGAGACCCTGAAACGATACGAGATCCAGGAAGAGAAGATCCGCGGCATCTCCCAGGTCCTGACGACGCTCAAGGACCTGCCGGCCGAGACCCGGGACGGCACGCGCGTGGTCATCTCGGCCAATATCGAGTTCCCCGACGAGGTCGCCTCGGTCCTCCAGCACGGCGCCGACGGCGTGGGGCTCTACCGCACCGAATATTTTTACATGAACCGCAAGGACCTCCCGACGGAGGACGAGCAGTACGCGGCCTACAAGCAGTTGGCCGATTCTTTCAAGGAGCGCCACGTCATCATCCGCACGCTCGACCTGGGCGGCGACAAGTTCGTCTCGAGTTTCCAGTTCCCCAAGGAGATGTCGCCCTTCATGGGATGGCGCGCCATCCGTTTCTGCCTCGCGCGGCCGGACATCTTCAAGATGCAGCTGCGCGCCCTCCTGCGCGCCTCGGTCCACGGGAACCTGAAGATCATGTTCCCGATGATCTCGGGGATCGACGAGATGCGCCAGGCCAAGGCCCTCGTCGAGGAGTCGAAGGGGGAGCTGCAGAGAAAGAACATACCGTTCAACACGCAGATCGAGGTCGGGGCCATGATCGAGGTGCCCTCGGCGGCCCTGACGAGCGACGTGTTGGCCAAGGAGTCGGCCTTCTTCAGCATCGGCACCAACGACCTCATCCAGTACGCTTTGGCGGTCGACCGGACGAACGAGAAGATCGCCTACCTGTACGAGCCGACGCATCCGGGCGTGTTGAGGTTGGTCAAGGACGTCATCGAGGCGGGCCACCGGGCCGGCATCCGTGTCGGGATGTGCGGGGAGATGGTGAGCGAGCCGGAGATCGCCCTGCTCCTGTTGGGCATGGGGCTCGATGAGTTCAGCATGCCGTCCGTCTCGATCCTGGAGATCAAGAACGTCATCCGCAGCGTCACGCGGGACCAGGTGCGCGGGATCGCCGAAGAGGCCCTGACGCTGACGACGGGGCTGCAGGTCGACGATTTCCTCAAGAGGAAGCTGCGGGAGATCCTCCCGGACATCTACGGACAACAGCCGTGAAGGCACGACGACGCACGCCGGTCAAGGCGGTGATCCTGGCGGCGGGATACGCGACGCGCCTGTACCCGTTGACGCGCAATATCCCCAAGCCGCTGTTACAGGTCACGGCCCGCAAGGCCGTCATCGATTTTATCGTCGATGACCTGATCTCTTGCGGCTTCGTCGATGAGATCCTCGTGGTGACGAACGACAAGTACGCCGCTGACTTTGCCCTCTGGGCCCGCCGTCGCCGCGGTCGGGGCCCGGTCAGGGTCTTGAACGACGGCACGCTCTCGAACAGCGACCGCCGGGGCGCCATCGGCGACATGGCCTTCGCCGTCAGAAAGAGGGCGATCACCACGGACCTCATCGTCGTCGGCGGGGACAATCTTTTTGACTTCGGGGTGGCGCGGTTCCTGCGTTCTGCGCGGGCGCGCGCCCCGCGGGTCTCTCTCGGGCTTTTTGACATCCATGATAAGGCGGCGGCGCGGCGCTTCGGGGTCGTGGCCGTGGACCGGGCCGGCCGGGTGACGTCGTTCGAGGAAAAGCCCGCGCGGCCGAAGTCGACGCTGGCGGCGACATGCCTCTATTATTTTCCGGCGGCGTCGCTGGCTTACCTGAAGAGATATATCCGGGACCGCGATACGTCCAACGACGCGCCCGGCAACTACATCAAGTGGCTCAGGGAAAGGACCGGGGTCAGCGGCTTCGTCATCCGCCGCGGCCACTGGTTCGATATCGGCCATCTGGATTCGTATAAAGAGGTGTTGACGCTGTATAACGGGAAGGTATAAGGGGGTAAGATGATGTCCAGGGAATATTTCTTTGCGTCGGAGTCGGTAGGGGAAGGGCATCCGGACAAGGTCTGCGACCAGATCTCCGATGCGGTGTTGGATGCGGTGATGCGCGATGACCCCAAGGGGCGCGTGGCGTGCGAGACGTACGTCACGATGGGGCTCATCATCGTCGGCGGCGAGATCACGACGACGACGTATGTCGATGTCCCCCGGCTGGTCCGCAAGGTCCTCGAGGGCATCGGCTACACGCATCCCAAATACGGTTTTGACTTCCACACGTGCGCGATCCTGAACGCCGTCAACAAGCAGTCGCCGGACATCTCGCAGGGCGTCGACGCCGGCGGGGCGGGCGACCAGGGGATCATGATCGGCTACGCCTGCGACGAGACACCCGAGCTGATGCCCTTGCCTATCATGCTCGCGCACCAGCTGGTCAGGCGCTTCGCGGAAGTCCGCAAGGAGGGGGTGCTCGGGTATCTGGGGCCGGACTGCAAGTCCCAGGTCACCGTCTTTTACGACGCCAAGGGCGTGCCCCAGCGCGTCGATAACGTGGTCTTGGCCTGTCAGCACACGCAAGAGATCCTGGATGAGACGGGCACGCACATCACCGAGGAGGCCCGCCGGCAGATCATCCAGGCGGTGGCCGAGCCGGTGCTCAAAGGCTTCCTCCACGGCAAGACCCAGTACTTCGTGAATCAGACAGGCAAGTTCTTGGTCGGCGGGCCGCAGTCGGACACCGGCATGACGGGCCGCAAGATCGTGGTCGATACCTACGGCGGCATCACCGCGCACGGCGGCGGCGCCTTCTCGGGTAAGGACCCGACGAAGGTGGACCGCTCGGCGACCTACATGGCGCGGTATATCGCCAAGAACATCGTGGCGGCCAAGCTTGCGAAGAAGTGCTTCATCGAGCTGGCGTATTGCATCGGCAAGGCCGAACCCGTCAATCTCTTCGTCGATACCTACGGGACGGGCACGGGGACCGATGAGGCCCTTGAAAAGGCGATCCCGAAGATCTTTGACCTGACGCCGCGCGGCATCATCAAGGCCCTGGACCTCTTGAAGCCCAAGTTCCAGGCCACGGCCTGCTACGGCCACTTCGGCCGCAACGAAGCGGGCTTCACCTGGGAGAAGACGGACAAGACCGAAGAGCTGAAGAAGGCCGTGAAATAGGGGGGTACATTGAGATACGACGTTAAGAACATCAAGCTGGCGCAGAAAGGCAAGCGGCGCATCGAGTGGGCGAGCGACAACATGCCCGTGTTGAACATTATCCAGGCGCGGTTCCGCCGGCACAAGCCGCTTGCCGGCACGACGATCGCCTGTTGCCTGCACGTGACGACCGAGACGGCCGTGCTGATGCGGACCTTGAAGGCCGGCGGCGCCCGGACGGTGCTGTGCGCCTCGAATCCTCTCTCGACGCAGGACGACGTCGCCGCCTCCCTCGTCAAAGATGACAAGATCCCCGTCTTCGCCGTCAAGGGCGAGGACCACAAGAGGTACTATGATCATATCGAGGCGGCCCTGGCGATCGCGCCGGACCTCACGATGGACGACGGCGCGGACCTCGTCTCGACGATCCACAAGAAGAAGGGGCCGTATCCGATCGGCGGTACGGAGGAGACGACGACCGGTGTCATCCGCCTGCGCGCGATGGAGAAGGACGGCGCCCTCGCGTACCCGATCATCGCCGTCAACGACGCCCAGACGAAGTATCTTTTTGACAACCGCTACGGCACGGGCCAGTCCACGATCGACGGCATCATCCGCGCCACGAACAAGCTGATCGCCGGCACGGCCTTCGTCGTCTGCGGCTACGGCTGGTGCGGCCGCGGCGCGGCCATGCGCGCCAAGGGGCTGGGCGCCAACGTCATCATCGTCGAGGTCGATCCCTTCAAGGCGCTCGAGGCGGTGATGGACGGTTTTCGCGTCATGCCCATCGCCCGGGCCGCCCGGACCGGCGATATCTTCTGCACGCTGACCGGCGACATCAACGTGATCCGGCCCGAGCACTTCAAGGTGATGAAGGATAAGGCGATCGTGTGCAACTCCGGCCACTTTAACGTCGAGATCGACATCCCGGGGCTGAAGAAGCTGAGCAAGAAGACGCGCCTGACCCGCGACTTCGTCGAGGAGTTCGTCCAGAAGGACGGCCGCCGCCTCTACCTTTTGGGCGAGGGCCGACTCATCAACCTGGCCGCCGCCGAAGGCCATCCGGCCCAGGTCATGGACATGAGCTTTGCCAACCAGGCCTTGTCCGCCGAATTCATGAAGGAGAACGCGCAGGCGCTCGAGCGCCGCGTTTACAAGGTCCCCGATAAGATCGACAAGAACATCGCCGAGCTCAAGCTCGCCTCGATGGGCGTCAAGATCGACAAGCTGACCCCGGAACAGGTCGCGTACCTGGCGAGCTGGGAGATGGGCACCTGAAAAGTGAGACAAAGAGCCTGGCTGTTTGTCTCACTTTACACAAGAAGGTTGTCATGAAAAGTCTCGGTGTCCTGACGAGCGGGGGCGACGCCCCCGGCATGAACGCCGCCATCCGCGCGGTCGTGCGCACGGCGCACGCGCGCAAGGTCAAGATCTTCGGGATCATGCGGGGCTTCAGCGGATTGCTCAACGACGAGGTCGAGGAGATGTCGCACCGCTCGGTCTCCAATATCCTCGGCCAGGGCGGGACGATCCTCAAGACCTCGCGGTGCCCGGAGTTCATGACCCCGGAGGGCCAGAAGCGCGGGGTCGAGGTCTTACAACGGCGCGGCATCGAGGGGCTGGTGACGATCGGCGGGGACGGCACGTACCGCGGCGCCATCGCCCTTTCGCGGACATGGAAGGTCCCCTGCATCGGGGTGCCCGGGACCATCGACAATGACCTGAACGGGACGGACCACACCATCGGTTCCGACACGGCGATGGAGACGGCCCTGGACGCCGTCGACAAGGTCAAGGACACGGTCAATTCGATGGAGCGGGTCTTTGTCGTCGAGGTCATGGGGCGCAACTGCGGGTATATCGCGCTCAAGACCGCGCTTGCCGGCGGGGCCGAACAGGTCGTGATCCCCGAGATGAAGACCGACGTCAAGGAGCTCTGCGGCGAGATCACCGAAGGCTATATCCGCGGCAAGGCCAGCTGGATCATCATCGTCGCCGAGGGCGCCATACCGGCGCACGAGCTGGCCCAACGCATCACGGGCGAGACGGACCTGGAGACGCGCGTCGTGGTCCTGGGTCACATCCAGCGCGGCGGCCGGCCCTCGGCCGAGGACCGGATCCTCGGCGGCCGCCTGGGCGCGGCGGCGGTGGACCTGCTCTTGAACGGACACAGCGGCAAGGCGGCGGGGGTCCGTTGCGACAAGATCAATATCGTGGACCTGGAAGAGGCGGTCCAACCGTATCACATGGACGCACAAGAGGATCTGGCGCTCATCAAGATCCTGACATAATATAGCGACTAAGGGGGGTAGG
>Ga0307419_10000500_pt1 | contig 19772 bp, 23 predicted proteins | sample SalMarWE160230MG_2_FD_202512 | JGI IMG/M metagenome (GOLD analysis project Ga0307419, IMG submission 202512) | Salt marsh sediment microbial communities from the Plum Island Ecosystem LTER, Massachusetts, United States - WE1602-30 | ecosystem: Environmental > Aquatic > Marine > Intertidal zone... | reverse complement strand
AGCGAACGCGCAAACCTCGGCCAGACGCCTGCACAAAGTCTTGGCGGTCGCGGCGGCGTCGCTCATGGCGCGGTCGCGTAACCTTGCCGCCAGGTCACAGGCAATTGGCGCGTCGGCTTTGCGGCGCACCGGACACGTGACCCACGCCGGCGTTGAAAAGAGCAAAACGGCATCGTCATGGCTCGCAGAGAACACGCGAAAGTCTTCCCAAAAGCTGCACGGGGGACTCTTGGCCACAAGCGCGTCGGTCGTTTTGCGCGCACAAGCCCTTGCCCGTATGTCCGTAAGCGGCGCGTCAGCCGGCCTCTCCCGGCTCCCTCTAACCGCGAAGCGACGATCACCGGCTGACAGGCGCGACCCGCAAAGCCCGGCTCATCGGGCCTTGGTGATTAGGCGAAGTACCGCGCTCATCCACTACGAGCCGAAGCAGGACCGCTTCTCCGGCCTTCGGGCGAACTGAGCCGGACACCGCCTCAGCTTGCATGCGGTCCGCGCATTTCTTTGATCGCCGTCTGAATCTTGCGCCAATCGGCCGCCTCGCCGTTTTGACCCTGACGCTCGCATTCGGCGGCTTTCTGTGCCGCCTCGAGTTCGGCTCTGTCGCCATGAGCGCCGACAAAGCGGCGCGCATAGTCATGGATTTCTTTGCTGTCCATGGACCGTGCTCCTAAGACGTGAAAACCCGACTTAAATCGCGCCCGGCACCGGGGCGCCATGAGGCAGATCAAGTTCTAGATTGGTGTCCACTCACCTGATTGCCTGGTCCGCTCTTGGCAACTCGACGACTTGCCGTAAGCCGCCATCCGCGCGGTTAGAAATGGCGATCGTGCCCCCGGCCCGCTGCACAATCTCACGCGCGATGGTGAGCCCAAGTCCCGCACCACGATATTCTTGTTCGAGAGCGGGATCGGCGCGGAAGAACGGCTCGAACACTTGATCGAGAAGATCGGGTGGAAGCCCCGGCCCGTCGTCTTCGATAACGATGCGCGCCATCCCGTTAGCGTGGCCGACCTCGACCCGCGCCCGTTTTCCATGCGTTGCGGCATTGATGATGAGATTGCGCAGCGCCCGATTAAGCGTAAGCCTGCTCGCGCGCACCTTCACCGGCTCGGCGGCCGTCTCGGTCACGTCAAGTTTCTGCTCTCTGAGCTCATCGCCGATCGAGCCAACCAGCTGGTCAAGTTGAATCAGCTCGACCGGCGCTTTGATCGATTCCTCGCGCACCAGAAGGATCGCGCTGTCGGCAATGCGCTCAAGCTCGTCGAGATCGGTGAGCCACCGGTCGCGCTCTTCTTCATCCTCGACAAACTCAGCTCTCAACCGCATGCGGGTAATCGGCGTGCGGAGATCGTGAGCGGCTGCCGCCACGAGCCGCATGCGGCTTTCCATGGCGTGTTTGAGCCGGGAGGAAAGCGAATTCAGAGCCTTGGCCGTGGCTCTGACCTCGGCTGGACCCCGTTCCGGTAGTATTGGCAGAGCGCCGTCAGGCCCGACCGATTCGACCGCGCTCTCCAGCAGCGCAAGCGGTCGGACCATGCGATTGGCGAAGAAAACCCCGATGGCAATAGCGCCGATCGCGATCAGGGCAAGCCATTTGGCGAGGGCGCGCCACGGGACTCCGCGCCGGGGGAAATCCGTGATCGGAAGGAGCACCCAGCCCTTTCCGTCTACCGGTATCGACACGACAAGCGGCGCACGCCAACCGCCACGCGAGACGGTGACGTCAAGATTTAGCCCGCGTCCGGCAAGCGTGTCGCGCAGTCTCTGCGTGAAGCCTTCAAAAACATGTCCCGAAGCCGGTTCTGGAACGAGTGGAACCGCGGTGCTGCCTTCCTCGGCGACGTGAAAGAGCGTCTCGACTTGCTGCGCCAACGGGACCATCGAGTGCATGCGCTTAGGCGGTCCCAACAAATAGAACAGCATGACGGTCAGAAGTCCCACGACGGCGACGATGACGACGACCATGAGCAAGGTGATCTTGACCCGAAGCGTGTTCATGAGACGGCGTCCTGAACTTCGACCTTGGCAGCCAGCTGATAGCCTCCGTTGCGCACGGTCTTGAAAAGCTGCGCTGTGCCGTCGCCCGTGAGCTTGCGGCGCAATCGGCTGACGAGAACGTCAATCGAGCGGTCGAGCGTATCGGCCTCGCGGCCGCGCGTCAGATCGAGAAGCTGATCGCGCGACAAGACCCGGCCAGGGCGTTCGAGGAAAGTTTTAAGCAGATCGAACTCAGCGCCGGTCAGAGCAATATCGCTGCCTTGGGGATCGGTGACGCGCCGCGTCTGCGGGTCGGCGGTGAATCCTTCAAACCGATAGATCTTGGTCTCACTGGCTTGCGGCAACACCTCGCCACGGCGGCGAAGCACGGCTCGGACTCTTGCGATCAGCTCGCGCGGATTGAACGGTTTGCCAAGATAGTCGTCGGCTCCAATCTCAAGGCCGATAATGCGATCGACATCCTCTTTCAGCGCCGTGAGCAGAATGATGGGGATGCGCGAGCGCTCGGCGCGCAGGTTCCGGCAGATTTCGAGTCCCGAGCCGTCGGGCAGCATCACGTCGAGCACGATGAGATCGATTTGCGCGGTGGCGAGCCGCTCGCGGAGCTCGGCGCAAGTTGCCGCAAGTGCTACCCGGAAGCCCTGGCTCTCGATATAGCGCGCCAAGAGCTTGCGAATCTCCGGGTCGTCATCGACGACGAGAATGCGCGGGGCAACTGAGCTCATCGGAACGGCGGCCTTGATCATTTCCCTCTTCTACTGCCGCAAGCGGGTTCAATGAGGGGATTTTTGTGACGAAAGCCGGCGGCCCGGCTCGGCTGAAACATTTCGACACAAAATTCCGGCGCTGAGCAACGTTTGGATACACCAAGACCTAGCGGTGCAAACTTCACGCATTAGGTACAGACTGGACAACAGCAGCTCAAGGACACAGAGCATGAAATCTCTTCCCAAGTTCGTCCCTTACCTCGTGGTCGCGATCCTTGGTCTCTCCGGCCTCGCACTCCTGGCTTCAACCTCACACTCATATTCCGGTTGGAAACCGGGTCCGGGGCATCACGGCAAACAATGCCACAAGCCTCATCACGGTCCCGGATATGGACCGGGCAAGCATTGGCGGCACGGTCCGGGCCACCTGGCTATGAAACTGAGCGCCGCGGAGACCATGATCGGTATTCGGGCAAATCAGCTCGACGCCTGGCGCGACTTCACCGACGCCTTGCAAGCGGTGATGAAGCGGCCGCACTTTCCTAAGGCGGCAGAGGGGAAACAACAGCCCTTCGCCCTGGTCGAAGGCCTGGCCAATAATGTCATCGACCGAGGCAAGAGCGCCGAGGATCTGTTGAAGGCGACCGAAGCTCTGCGCGCCAAGCTCACGCCAGAACAACTCGAAAAGGTTTCTGAGATCGAGTCTCGAATTCGCGCCCGTCATGGTCGCGGCCCGCGGCACGGCTTCACCTCTCCTATGCCTGACCGAAGCGCCGCGCCTGACGATGATGATGACGCGCCTGATGACTCCGACGTCGCTCCCCCAGCGTCGGAGCAATGAGGCAACGCGGGCGGCGGCTGGCGCGAGCCGCCGCCCATTTTTTTGTTGATTAGATTTCGCCGGACGCTTTGGCCACCGCGCTCACATCGGGACGGCATTGGCGAACAGAGTCTCGCCCCATTCGTAAAGCGGCCGCTCGAAATCCGACTCGGTATGGATCGCCTTGCCTTTGCGCGCGGTCCATTTCTTGCCGTAGGTCTCAAACGGGAAGTGACTGATATAGTAGTCGCAAGTTTCCTCCCAATGCGCGACCGACAGCGACTTGCCGTAATGCTGGCAATGCAGCGCGATTGTTTCGCGTCTGACGCCACGCGGCGTCCTGCCATCGCCTTCGGCGAAGACAATCTCGGGGCGGTTGCGCCATAGCATCAAAATGTTTCGCTGCTCGGGGCCGTAGAACCGGCGGAAGTCGAGGAGTTGCTCTCCTTGCGCATAAGGCGCGTGATCGTCTTGCGTCATATAGGCGTCGAACAGCTTAACCCGCACCGCATCGCACTCGCTGTCCCCCAACTCGCTCACAAATTTTCGCAAGTCTCCGGTCACACGCTCATCGGGATCGAAGCAGAGCATCCAGTCATGCGGGAGGTCCGTCCGCGCCATTTCGAGCAGGAGTCCTCTATGGCGCCCTTCGGCGAGTTTCCGCGCGGCGATGTCCTGTTCCCACGCTTCGTTTGCCACGATCAACGCGACCTTGGGATGCTTCCGCAGGATCTCGACCGTCTCGTCAGTGCTTGCATCGTCATAAGCGACGATCGCATCGACATGAGGGGCGAGATAATCGAGCGTATCGGGCAGGAGCAGCGCTTCGTTACGGACGCGGGTCAACCCCACCAGGAAATGCTTGCGGCCGAGCAGTGCCTCGTTGCCCTTAATAATCCGCTCACTGCCGCGAAGTTGCCAGCCCATGATGGCGTTGCCGTGTTACGCGCTGAGGCGCTCGAGCACGTCGTCGGCGATGTCGAAATTGGCATAAACGTTCTGCACGTCATCGGAGTCTTCGAGCGACTCGAGCATGCGCAACAGGCGCTCGCCGCCCTCTTCATCCATCGGCACGGTGCTCTTAGGACGCCACAGGATGCGTATGGTCTGCGGTTCGCCGAATTTCTCCTCGAGCGCCTTGGCGACCTCGTGCAGCTCTTCAGGATCGCTGTAAATCAGGTGGCCCTCGGCGCTCGACTCGCAATCTTCGGCGCCGGCCTCGATCGCCGCCTCCAGCATCGCATCGGCGGATGCTTTGTCCGGCTCGAACTCGACCGCGCCGAGCCTGTCGAAGTTGAAAGAGACCGCGCCCGTTTCGCCGAGATTGCCGCCGAACTTGGCGAAGATCGAGCGGACCTCGCTTGCGGTGCGGTTGCGATTGTCGGTGAGGGCCTCGACGATCACGCCGACGCCGCCGGTGCCGAAACCTTCGTAGCGCACCTCTTCGTAATTGGCACCGTCCGCCTCCTGGCTCTTGCTGATGGCGCGTTCGATATTGTCCTTGGGCATATTCTGGGCCCGCGCCGCTTGCACCGCGGTCCTGAGCCGCGGGTTCATCGCAGGGTCGGCCATGCCCAACCGCGCCGCCGCAGTGATCTCGCGCGCGAGCTTGGAGAAGAGCTTTGCCCGCCTCTTGTCCTGAGCGCCCTTGCGGAACTGGATGTTCTTGAACTTCGAATGGCCGGCCATGGCCTCGCATCCTTGTTGGTTAGCGGCCGTTAGCGTGTTGGTCGCGACTTAACGGATCGCGCGTCCAAAATCCAGGGTCCCCCGGCCGAAATGCGCCAGTTTACGCGCCAAAATGCCGGGATTCGGGCAGCATTAGCGAAGCCTTAACCCTAACGGCTCGACAGTTGAAGCCTGGCGACTCGCGCTCCCGAGCGCAGTCCTCGCCGCTGAGAGGGAGGCAATCATGAAGCTGTTTTTCAAGCCGAAGGCCGCCAAGACCGAAGAGGTCATGCCGACGCTGACGCTCTCGGACCTCTGCTCCGAGGCCGCCGACCATGTCGCCAAGGCCCGGCTTTCGCTGTCGGATGACGACAACGATGCCGATCGCGCTTTGCTCCACCTCGATGACGCGATCCTCTGCCTCCGGCGCTTGTTCGATCATGGAAGACCGGCCGCTGCCGCAAGAGCGCCGGCGCGGTCCAAGGCCAGCTAACCCTCAGGCAACCAGAAGCCGGGTTCGGCGGGCGACAGCCTGCCGCCGCGTCTCAGCGGTGCGAACGCCCGTGCAAGCCCGGTCGCGTCATCGACCTCGATGGCGACCCCGCACAGCGTCGCCTCGCCAAGCGAAGGCGCAAACCGTGCGGTTGGGATCTTGGTCAGGAACCGCTGCACCGGCTCCTCCTTGTCCATGCCGAGCACCGAATTGAAATCGCCGCACATTCCGGCATCGCTGATATAGGCGGTACCGCCGGGCAATATCTGCTCGTCGGCGGTCGGCACATGGGTATGGGTGCCGATCACCGCGGTTGCGCGCCCGTCGACAAAATGACCCATCGCTTCTTTCTCGGACGTCGCTTCGGCATGGAAGTCGATCAGAATGGCGTCGGCGCCCTCTTTGAGTCGACATGCGTCGAGCTCGCGCTCCACGGCGCGAAAGGGATCGTCGAGGTCGGCCATGAACACGCGGCCCTGAACGTTGAGCACCAACACCTCGGCGCCGGTCTTGGTCTTGAACAAGCCGGTGCCTTTCCCGGGCGTCCCCGGCGGGAAATTGATCGGCCTGAGCAGGCGATCGTGGCGCTCGATGAATGTAAGCGTCTCACGCTGATCGAACACATGATTGCCAGAAGTGATCACGTCGGCGCCGGCGTCGAGCAATTCGTTGACGATCGCCTCGGTGATGCCAAACCCGCCCGCAGCGTTTTCGCCGTTCACCACCACGAAGTCGAGGCGATAACATTCGCGCAAAAGCGGTAGTTGTTCGACGACGGCGGTCCGCCCCGAACGGCCGACGACATCCCCCAGAAACAGAATACGCATGGCTGCGGTCCGATCCGTTCATCGCCAATAGACGGCTGCCGGCGTCAATAGCGAAAAGCCGCTCAAATCGCCAGGGTCGCCAGGCAAAAGCATCGGACCGGGTTCAAGCGCAACAAAGAGATGGCCAGGCCGCGATAGCCGTCGGAGCGAAGATCCCGGGCGTCCCTACAGAAGTAGGTGGGCGCCAAATAGCGGAAACCACGATCCCCGCCAGGGTCGGCTCCCGAAGGATCTTATAGGGCCCTGGAATGATGCTCCTAACGCGCCTCGCAGCCTGCCGTCCTGACTATAGCCGAGCAGATGCGGCCGGGGTGAACCAAGAAGCCGCAGCGATCTCCTTAAAGCTTCTTCCCGACCTCGGACGGCGCTTGCACCTCGATGTTGAATCGCTCGTTCAGCAAGTCGAGCCTGTCAGCCATGGCGTTGATCTGCTTGGCCAGATCGACTTTCCTCGACTTCTGCAGATCGTCGGCCACCGACCGGTCACGGTGCGCATCGGCAAGAGAGGATTTCAGCTCGTCCATCTGGCGTCTCAATTCCCACAATTCGTCGGTGACGTGCAGCGAAGCCATGACAATCAGGCGGTCATCGCCGATTTGGCCGAATTTTTCTTTCAGATCATCGACATGAGAACCGAGATACTCGGCGAGCGCGCTGAGATGGCTCTCCTCGCCGTCTCCGCATTCAAGCCGGTAAGTTCGGCCATTCAGAATGACGCTGACCTGACCCATGACATCCCTCAGATTCGATGCAACCGCATGATCTACCTGGAGGCAGCGGGCATCAAGTCCTTGAGCGTCACCATCGCCGCTGCAAGCCGGCCCGAAACCTCTTCGTTAGCGGCGGCCAGTCGGCCCACGCGGCTCTTTTCGGCATCGAGCTCGCGGAGCAAGCGGTCGCGTTCCTCGGTCAGAAATTCGACCTGCTCCCGCAGTGCCGCAAGTGAAACGCCGTCCTCAGCTTCAGGGAAAGCCTGCCGCAAGAACATTTCGAGTTGATCGACTGCCCTGTCGAGCCGCTCGGTCGCCTGTTCCAGGGCGTCAGATTGGCTCATCGCGCTGCACCCTCCCCTCAGGCACCGTTGCTCTTGCCGGCTTCCCTCTAGCTGGTGGACCCATGGCCCAATGTCAATCTGTGACCGTGCACCAACGTTCAGAAACGATGAACCTTGCCACTTTGTTCCGGCCAGCCGACATTGACAGCGTTGCGAGCCGTGTGATTTGAGACTTCTGCCGTTTGGTGGGGCTGGCCAACGCGAACGAGACAGCGGGAGCGCGTGGACGATGGCCGAAATGCCTGAATGCCGACTTTATCTTCAATTTCCCCTGCAGCCTTCGGCGTCCCTGTCAAACCGGCTCGCGCACGTGCTCGACAGCACCGATTCGGCTTGCGTCCTGCTCTGTCCCGATCAATCGCCGCTTGACGAGACCGCCGCTGGGCTCGTGGAGTTCGTGCAAGGGCGCGGGCTTGCCTGTCTGATCGCGGGAGACGCTGCCGAGGCCGCACGTCTTAAGGCCGATGGCGTCCATCTTGAGGCGGACCCGACAATCTATTCCGAAGCCCGCAAGCGTCTTGGGCCGCAAGCGAATATTGGTGCGGCCTGCGGCTTGAACCGCCATGACGCCATGCTGCTGGCCGAATTGGGCGCCGATTATGTCGCCTTTGGCGCAGGAGATGTCAGCGATATCGATGCGATTAATCCGTTGTCTGAGCTTATCACCTGGTGGTCGGAGATCTTCGTCGTGCCGTGTGTCGCCTGGAATATTGCAAGCGCGGAAGACGCTGGCCGATATGCAGCTCTCGGCGCCGATTTCGTTGCCCCTGCGCTCGACCTTTGGCGCACGGAAGACGGCTTGCAGATGATCGCCGAGATCGATCGCGCCGTGCGCCAGTCGCGGAGAGCGGCGTGACCGCTGTTCGATTTCCGTGCGCCATCGTTGCCGTCGTGCTGGCGTATGTGCTGACGCCTGCGCTTTCTGAGGCGGCGGAAAATCCGTCCTATATCGCCTATTCGCAAGGCCGCTACCTGACCGCGCTCAAACTCGCCGAGCAGGAGGCCGAGAAGGGCTCTCGGGAAGCCTACACGCTCATCGGCGAGATTTATTCGGGAGGGTTCGGGGTCGCTCAGGATTTCAACAAGGCGGCCGACGCTTATGCCAAGGCGTCCGATCTCGGCGACCCCAACGCCCAGCTCTCTTTGGGACTCTTGGTCACCCAAGGCCTCGGCGTCAAAAAGGATCTGCGCATCGCCGCCGATTTGTTCGAGAGATCGGCGAACACCGGCAACGCCGCCGCCCAATATAATCTCGCGCTCATCTATCTTGACGGCAAAGGGCGCGGCGCCGACGAAGCCAAGGCCGCCGAGTGGATGCAAAAGGCCGCCGCCGGCGGAAACGCGCAAGCGCAATACGATTTGGGCGGCTTATATCAATTCGGCCGCGGCGTCCCGCTCGACAAGGCCAAGGCGGCCGAGTGGACCAAGCGTGCCGCCGATGCCGGCTTGGCCGCCGCCCAGGTCGAGTACGGAGTTATGCTGTTCAAGGGCCAAGGCGTGAGCGCGGATCAGGCCGGCGCCGCCAAATTGTTCCTTCTCGCCGCCGAGCAAGGCAATCCGGTCGGCCAAAACCGGCTCGCACGTCTCTACGCTAACGGGGTCGGCGTCGAGGCCGATCCCGTGGAGGCGGCAAAATGGCATTTGCTGGCGCGCTCCGCCGGCGTCAGCGATTTCTCTCTCGATATCGTCTTGTCGAAGCTGACGCCCGAACAGCGGGCCAAGGCGGAGAAGGCGGCAGCCGACTGGCTCAATCAGGGCTTAGGCGGTTAGCCGCCTCGGGCGCTCGCACTTGACAGCACTGGATCGGCGCGCCTTAAAGGCGCCACTTGAATTTTTCCAAGGCTTTCCATGAAGATCAACGGTAACGAAATTCGGCCCGGCAACGTCATCCAGCATAAGGGAGGCCTTTGGGTCGCGGTGAAGACGCAGCACGTCAAGCCCGGCAAGGGACCGGCTTACGCGCAAGTCGAGCTGAAAAACGTCATCGACGGCACCAAGCTCAACGAGCGCTTCCGCTCATCGGAGACGGTCGAGCGCGTGCGTCTCGAGCAGAAGGACTACCAGTTCCTCTATGCCGACGGCGATATGCTGACCTTCATGGACGCAGTGACTTACGACCAGATCAACATTCCTGCCGACTTCCTGGAAGAACGCGCTGCCTTCCTCCAGGACGGGATGACGGTCACGGTGGAGAGCCACGAAGGAAGACCGATTGGCATCTCTTTGCCCGATCAAGTGACGCTGGAAGTGGTCGAGTCGGAGCCCGTGGTTAAGGGTCAGACCGCCGCCTCGTCCTACAAACCGGCAGTGCTCGAGAACGGCGTGCGCATCATGGTGCCTCCTTTTGTCGGAGTCGGCGAACGCGTCGTGGTCGATACCAACGAACTCACTTACGTGCGCCGCGCCGACTAAGGTCTCATGTCACGACGGCGACAGCCGGATGTAAGATAAAAGGTCCTATGCCGGCCTCAGCCCTGATGAATGTGATGCTCACCGCCGCACGCAAGGCGGGCCGTACCCTCGCGCGAGATTTCGGCGAGGTGGAGCAGCTCCAGGTCTCGCTCAAGGGACCGGCCAATTTCGTGAGCGCCGCCGACCATCGTGCCGAAGAAATCTTGCATGCCGAGCTGAGCCGCGCGCGGCCCGGCTACGGCTTCCTCATGGAAGAACGGGGCGAGGTGAAAGGGGCCGACCGCACCCACCGTTTCATTGTCGATCCCTTGGACGGCACCACCAATTTCCTGCACGGCATCCCCCATTTCGCCATCTCGATTGCGCTCGAACGCGACGGCGATCTGGTCGCAGGCCTGATCCTCAACCCCGCCACGCAGGAGCTTTTCACCGCCGAGAGGGGCAAGGGCGCGTTTGTGAATGACCGGCGCCGCTTGAGGGTGTCCGCGCGCACCGAATTTGCCGATTCGGTCATCGGCACCGGGATCCCCCATCGCGGCCGGCCGGCGCACGATCTTTATTTAAGCGAGCTTCGTGCCGTCATGGCCGCGTCCGCAGGGGTCAGGCGGCTGGGCGCGGCTTCGCTCGACTTGGCCTGGACGGCGGCCGGGAGGCTCGATGGCTTCTGGGAACGCAACTTAAAGCCCTGGGACCTCGCCGCCGGGATCGTCGTTCTGCGCGAGGCCGGAGGATTTGTGACAGATATCGAGGGAAAGGACGCCATATTGGCGGACGGCAGCGTGGTCGCCGGCAACGAGCCCGTCCAACGGGAGCTGCTGAAGCTCCTCAAAACCGCACGTGCCTCACCGCTCTAGCGGCAAGCAGCGCGGCGATGGAACACCCGCCCTGAGGTTGCCGTTTTGCCTGTTGTACTATTCGGCTAAGCTCCCAGCGCTCAACTGACTCGAATCTGCAGTAGGCCATGGCACCCGTTACCTACAAGGTTAAACTCACGCGCCCCCAAGTCTTTCTCTGGCGCATGACTTTATTCCTCATCCTCGCAGTGCTGCTTGCGATCATCCTCGACGGACAGACGCACCAGCTGCGCAGGAGCTTCATGGCCAATCCTGGCTTGAATGCCTTGATCATCGGCGTGCTTCTGGTCGGTGTCGTTTATGCGTTCCGCCAGGTCTTAAGGCTCTACCCTGAGATCAACTGGGTGAACAATTTCCGCATTTCCGAGCCCGGACTCGCCGTCGACAAGAGTCCGGTTCTGCTCGCACCCATGGCCACCATGTTGCGCGACCGCACCGGCCATCTTTCGCTGGCCACCGGCGCCATGCGTTCGCTGCTCGATTCGGTCGCCTCACGCCTCGAGGAACAGCGCGAGACCACGCGCTATCTGGTCGGTCTTCTCATCTTCCTCGGCCTGCTCGGCACGTTCTGGGGCTTGCTCGAGACCGTGACCACGGTAGGCGACACCATCCGCGCGCTCGACACCAGCGGCAGCGAAAGCGTTCTGCTGTTCGATCAGCTGAAGGAAGGCCTGGCCGGTCCGCTGGGCGGCATGGGCACCGCCTTCTCGTCATCGATGTTCGGTCTCGGCGGCTCGTTGATCCTCGGCTTCCTCGATCTGCAGGCCGGGCACGCCCAAGGCCGCTTCTACAACGAGCTGGAGGATTGGCTGTCGGGCATCACCGAACTGCAATTGGCCGAGACGCCCGAAGCTGCCGGCGTCGCGCCGCAGGTCCGGTTCGCCCTGCTCGATATGCAGCGCTCGCTCGCCGATCTTAGCGAGAAGGTCGATGTCAAAGTGCTGAACGACAAAACCGGGGACGCGGTCAAGGATCTCGCGGCCGGAGTCGACAAGCTGATCCGCCAGATGCGCGCCGAACAGAAGGTGGTGCGCGAATGGGCCGACGAGCAGGCCCAGCAGCAGCAAGAGCTGGCGTCGGTGCTGCGCCAGATTACCGACAAGGCAAAATTGCCGATGCGGGAGAGAAAGTAACTCATGTCCTTGGCACGCGCGCGCCGCGGACGCGTCCAGACCAATTATTGGCCGGGCTTCGTCGACATGCTCGCCACCCTGCTGTTGGTGGTGACGTTCCTTATGGTGCTGTTCATGCTCGCCAATTTCATCATCACCCAGGTTGCGAGCGGCAAGGACACGATGCTGTCGAAGCTCAATCGCCAGCTGGCGGAGCTGACCGAGTTGCTCGCGCTTGAACGATCCAAGAAGGAGTCTGTCCAAGACAGCCTCGCGGTCCTCCAGGCGACCTTGGGCGACCAGCAAAAAGAAAATCAGCGCCTGTCGGGACTGCTCGGCACCGCAAGCGGCCAGACTCAAGGCGCCGAGGATCGCGCCCGCGCCCTTGGCACCTCGCTAGACGAGCAGAAGAAGATCACCAATGAGGCTCTCGCAAAAGTCGAGCTGTTGAACCAGCAACTCGCTGCGCTGAGAACCCAGCTCGCCGCGCTCGAGGAGGCACTCGAAGCGTCGGAGGCGAAAGACAAAGAGAGCCAAGCCAAGATTGCCGATCTCGGCCAGCGGCTGAACGTGGCGCTCGCAAAGAAAGTGCAGGAGCTCGCGCGTTACCGGTCCGACTTCTTCGGTAAGTTGAAAGAGGCGCTGGGCAACCGGGCCGATTTCCAAGTCGTCGGCGATCGTTTCGTGTTCCCGTCCGATGTATTGTTCGACACAGGCTCCGCCGAGTTGAGGCCCGAGGCCACTTTTCAGCTCGACAAGCTGGCCGCGGCCTTGCGCGAGCTCGAGGATAAGATTCCTCCCGATATCGCCTGGGTGATGCGCATCGACGGCCATACCGATATCAGGCCGATCGCCTCGTTTGAGTTTCCGTCCAACTGGGAACTGTCGAGCGCACGCGCGATCTCGGTCGTGCGCTATCTCATGCAGCAGGGCGTGCCGGCCAATCGGTTGGCTGCGACCGGGTTCGGCGAGTTCCAGCCGGTCGACGGCGGCACCAGCGAACAAGCCCTTGCCAGGAATCGCCGCATCGAATTGAAGCTGACCGAACGCTAGCGCGTCCGTTACTGCCGGAAATTATTCCGCCGCGTCGGTGGCGAACTGCAGCTCGGCGAGCCTCTTATACAGTCCGCCTTTGCCGATCAGGCTCCGATGCGTTCCCTCCTCGACCAAATGTCCTTGGTCGAACACGAGAATACGGTCGGCCTGCGTCACCGTCGCCAGCCGGTGCGCGATCACCAGCGTCGTGCGGCCCTCCATGATCTTATCGAGCGCGCGCTGCACCAGGGTCTCGCTTTCGGCATCGAGCGCGCTGGTCGCTTCGTCAAGAAGCAGGATCGGCGCATCGCGAAGGAGCGCACGGGCAATTGCGATGCGCTGGCGCTGTCCGGTCGAGAGCGTCACACCGCCCTCCCCTAACACCGTGTCGTAGCCTTGCGGCAAGCCTGCGATAAAATCGTGGGCGAAGGCCGCCCGGGCGGCGGCTTCGATCTCGCTCCTCTGCGCGTGCTCGGCACCGTAAGCGATATTGGCGGCGACCGTGTCGTCGAACAACGCGGTGTCTTGTGGAACGAGCGCGAAGCGCGACCGAAGCTCGCTGAGCGCAACCTCGTCGACGCCGAGCCCATCGATCTCGACCTTTCCGTGGCCGGGATCGTAGAAGCGGAGCAGCAGAGCGAAGATAGTGGTCTTGCCCGCACCCGACGGCCCGACCAAGGCGACCCGTTCGCCCGGCGCCGCACGGAAGCTCACATGATTAAGTGCGCGTGTCTCCGGCCGCAGAGGATAGGAGAAGGACACATCGCGGAAGGCGATCTCGCCGCGCGGCGGGACGGGCAGCGGTTTTGGATCGGGCGGAGACTCGATGTGGGACTGGATCCGAAGCAGCTCGCCTAAGCGTTCGGCAGAGCCCAGAGACTGAGCCACCTCGCCCCAAACCTCGCTGAGCCCGGCCACGGCGCTGGCCGCCAGAACCGCATAGAGCACGAACTGAGACAGCCGTCCTCCGGTCATGTCCCCTGACAGCACCTCTTGGGCGCCATACCACAGCACCCCGACAATGCTGGCGAAGACGAGGAAAATCGCGATGGCCGTAAGCCCGGCGCGCGCCTTGGTGCGCGCTTTCGCTGCGGTGAAGGAGCGCTCGATTGCCGCCCCGAACCGCTCAGAAGCCGTACGTTCATGGTTGAAGGCCTGCATGACCCGGACTTGCGCAAGGTTCTCGCTGGCATAGGCGGAAGCGTGCGCCAGAGTGTCTTGCGCCTGGCGGGACAGCGCCCGCACCGAGCGGCCGTAGGCCACAAGCGGGAGCACGATCACGGGGATGGCAATCAACACCGCGAGCGACAATGTCGTGCTGGTGACGATCATCATAATGACGGCGCCGGTCAGCAGGAGAATGTTGCGCAGCGCCTGCGAGATCGCCGTGCTCGCGGTGGCCTTGACTTGCGTCGTATCGGCGGTGATCCGCGACATCATCTCGCCCGAATGCGACACCTCGTAGAAGGCGGGACTTAAGCCCGTCAGATGGGCGAACACGTCGCGGCGAATATCCGCAACCACGCGCTCGCCGAGCCAATTCACCGCGTAGAAGCGCGCGGCGCTTGCCAGCGCGAGGATCAGGCCAATGCCGGCCAGCGTGGCGAAATATTTGTCGATCAGGTCGGGTTCGATCCCCGAGAAGCCGAGATCGATCATGCGCCGGACGGCAAGCGGGACGGCAAGGGTGGCTCCGGACGCAACCAGCAAGGCAGTAAAGGCCACGGCCAGCATCCCCTTATGGCGAAGGAGATACGGCCTGAGCGTCTTGAGCGAGCCAAGCGAGGCGCGTTTCGCCGCTTCCCCGTCGCCACCTGGCTCAGAGGCTTGCCGGGCGGGAGCGCCACCTTCGGATTGTCGGTTCAACACAAAATTCGGCCCAGCTGCAGTCAGAGGCCGGACTTTAAGGGCGGCGGGCGCCTGCGGGAAGGCTCAAGGCTCGCCTTTTGGTCGCAGCCTTGCGGTGCCTAGCAAGTTCCGTTATAGGCTCCCCTCAATCAAAGCCGCCGATTTTCGCGAAAGTTCAAGCCATGAAGAAGGACATCCATCCGGATTACCACAGCATCAAGGTGGTGATGACCGACGGCACCGAGTTCCTGACCTATTCGACCTATGGGGCGGAGGGCGATACGCTCAAGCTCGACATCGACCCCAAGACCCATCCGGCCTGGACCGGGGGCGGACAGCACCTGATCGACCGCGGCGGACGGCTGAGCCGGTTCAAGAAAAAATACGAAGGCTTTATCAAGTAGCGGTTCGGGGCCTGCGCCTATTCGGACGTCTTGCCGAACGCCGCCCGCAGACGCGAAAGCTGCGTCTCGAGCGGATGATCGGCATCGCCGCTCAACGGCGGCGTCTCTTGGCCGAGCATCTGATCGAGGCGGATCACCCGCGCTTGAAGCTTGACGCTCTGTTCGATCAGCTCCCGCAAACGGGGCGGCAAGGATGCGAACTCTCGGGCGGGTTGCTCGCTCCCGGTGACCGGCAGCTTGATCTTGCGCTGCTCCTCCTTAGCCTGTTCCGCGGTCAGTTCGCCCTCGCTGACGGCCCGGCGGATCAAGAGCCAAGAGGCAAGCTGCATTAACCGCGTGGTCAGGCGCATGCTCTCGGTGGCGTAAGCGAGCGAGTGAGGGGGTTTAAGCTTGCGCGCTTCTTTGCGGCCGTCGCCGTCGAGATAGGTCGCCGCGTCCTCGACCAGCGCCATGCCTTCGCGAAATACCGCCTTGAACTGATCGGAGCGCGCGAATTTCGCGCCGAATGAAACCGTAACGTTATCGTCCGGGTTCCCGCTCTTCGATCTCCCCGCCATCGCCCAACTCCCATCCACGCAACGAGCATCGGCGGCATACTATGCCATGCGGAAGCCGACGGGTCGCCTTCACTTAGCAAAGGTTAAAACGCCGAATGGGGCAAAAAAAGAGCCGCCATGCCGGCGGCTCAGGAAGTTAACAGGGAGGCGTCAAACAGAGTGGATAGGTCACTCAGATCCAGAAGGCTGGATGACTGAGACCTTAACGCCAAACCCCTAAGAACCAGTTAATGCTAAGCCTCGATTTACCTAAAGGAGACGTATCCGGCGGGCCTTCAGCGTTTGAACGCAGCCTCGGCGGCGCTTTTCGACGATTGCTTGGCGTTGAGTGCCTGCTCCACGCGCGCAATTTCGGCCTTCAGCTCGCTGACGAGCTCTTTGAGCTCGCCCACCGAAAGCTTGCTGAGGTCTTGGCCGAGCTCGTAGCTCTTGGGCTTCTTCGGCGGTTGAAGATCGTCGAGGTCCATCGGCAGGTTCCACCTCACGACAGCATAGCATCGCGGCGCATATTGTGCTCGAAAGCAACCCCACCGTCACCCCGAACCGGCCTGGAGCTGGCCTGGTTGGGCCAATCCCTGCGAGGATTTGATGCTGCCAAAAACCATGACCGCGATCGAAGCCGAGGGCGCCGGCGGACCCGAGATTTTGGTGCCGGGAACCCGGCCCCTGCCAGGGCCGGGCGCGGGCGAAGTTCTGATCGAGGTTGCCGCTTCCGGCATCAACCGTCCCGACGTGCTCCAGCGCCAGGGCCTCTACCCTGCCCCTAAGGGCCACTCGGACCTTCTCGGGCTGGAGGTCGCGGGCACAATCGTCAAGCTCGGGCCGGGCACCTCGCGCTACAAGCAAGGCGACATCGTCTGTGCACTCGTGAACGGCGGCGGCTATGCCGAATATGTGGTCGCGCGCGAAGACACCACCTTGCCCGTGCCGCAGGGCTTGAGCCTGATCGAGGCGGCAGCGTTGCCCGAGACCGTCTTCACGGTGTGGCACAACGTATTCGAACGCGCTGCACTCAAGCCCGGCGAGTGGCTGTTGGTGCATGGCGGCACCAGCGGGATCGGCACCACCGCGATCCAAATCGGCACTGCGCTCGGCGCACATGTCATCGTCACGGTCGGAAGCGCCGAGAAAGCGAAAGCGGCTGTCGCGCTCGGCGCAGCACGCGCCGTCAATTATCGCGACGAGGATTTTGTCGAGGCCGTGCGCGAAGAGACCAAAGGCCAAGGCGCTAATGTCATTCTCGACATGGTAGGCGGCGACTACATCGAACGTAACTTGCGCGCCGCCGCGGTCGACGGGCGGATCGTGCAGATCGCTTTCCTCAAAGGCTCCAAAGTCGAAATCGATCTGATGCGGCTAATGCTGCGGCGTCTTACCTTGACCGGCTCGACGCTTCGCGCTCAGACCCCTGAGGCTAAGGCGCGCATCGCAGCCGGAGTCGAGCAGCACCTGTGGCCGCTCATCGCCGAAGGAAAGATCAAGCCCGTGATCGACTCCACCTTCAAGCTCGCCGCCGCCGCCGACGCCCACCGCCGGATCGACGAGCCCGGCCATATCGGCAAAATCGTGCTGGAAGTCCGGTAAATCCAGCCCCAATCGGCAATTGCTAAAGCGAAGGCCACGGCCTATATAGGCAATCGTTCCCCTTCAAGTGATCTTGAGACTTGTCTTTCGCCGAAGGGGCGGAAGGCCGCGTGACCCGCTAAGGTTTGGAAACCCATGGACCGTATCCCGCTGATGCCGAAAGCGACCGCCGTGTGGCTGGTCGACAATACCTCGCTCACCTTCGAGCAGATCGCCGAGTTTTGCGGCCTGCATGTGCTCGAGGTGAAAGGCATCGCCGACGGCGACGTGGCCCATGGCATCAAAGGCATGGACCCGATCTCCTCGGGACAGCTCTCCCGCGATGAGATCGCCGAGGCGGAACTTAACCCTTCGCATCGGCTGAAGCTTTCCGAGCCCAAGGTCGAGGTGCCGGAGGTCAAGACCAAGCGCGGCCCGCGCTACACGCCGGTATCGCGCCGGCAGGATCGTCCGAACGCGATTCTCTGGCTGCTGAAAAACCACCCCGAGCTGAAGGACTCGCAGATCATGCGGCTGGTCGGCACCACCAAGCCGACGATCATCGCCATCCGCGAGCGGAGCCATTGGAATTCGCCTAATCTCCAGGCCCAGGACCCGGTCACGCTCGGGCTGTGCTCGCAGATCGATCTCGATGCCGAGGTGAAGAAGGCGGCCGCGCGGCTCGAGCGCGAAAGCAAGAAGGCCCGTGGCGCCGAGCCGGCCAAGTCCGAAACGCTCCTGCCGGCGGAAGAGAGTACGTCCACGCCGTCAGAGCCTCAGCCAGAGGCTGAGCCTCAGCCTGAGCCCGAGGCCGAGATGTCCGTGGCACTCGCCCAAGAAGCAGAGGCCGCTGCGGCAGCGTCCGAAGACAAGGACGAGACGCCCGATATCGAGTCGGTCTTTGCCAAGCTGAAAGAGCTGAAGCCCAAAGACACGCCGGCCGAAGACTAGTCCGCCAAAATCTCCCTTTCGCTGCCGGTAATTTGATCTCGCTCAAGGCGAGCACCCCGCTCTTCGCGCGAGTCTCAGCGCCTCGATCGATTGCAGAGGTGCCTCATGAGCCGGTTCGACATGTTCTATTTGGCGATGGTGCTCGTAGCCTTTCTCGGCTTCGCCGGCGTGCTCGCCGTTTACTCGCAGCGCCGTTAGCCATCGTCTGGTTTCAATTCTCAATTGCCGATTGGCCCATCCCTTCATAGGGTGCGAGTGAGGAAACGCGCCGTGGGGGGATGGCTATGGCCAATCCTTTCGACACCGGGCTTGCCAAGACGCCGGCTAACTATCAGCCGCTGACCCCGCTCGTCTTCTTGCAGCGGGCGGCTTCAGTCCATCCCGATCACGTCGCGATCATCCACGGCAAGGCCCGTACCAGCTACGCCGAGTTTTACGCGCGAAGCCGGAAGCTTGCCTCAAGCCTCGCCGCACGCGGCATCGGCTTTGGCGACACCGTTTCGGCGATGCTTGCCAACACCCCGTCCATGCTCGAGGCGCATTACGGCGTGCCCATGACCGGCGCCGTGCTGCATGCGATCAACACAAGGCTCGATGCGCCGGCGATCGCCTTCATGCTCGACCATGCCGAGACCAAAGTGCTGATCGCCGATACCGAGTTCGGGTCCGTGCTCGCCGACGCGCTCAAGCAAGCCAAGGTCAAGCCGTTGCTTATCGATTACCGCGACCTCGAATGCGGGGTCGAAGGAACGAGGCTTGGGGATCTCGACTATGAGAAATTTATCGCCGGCGGCGATCCTGAATTCGCCTGGACGATGCCGGACGATGAATGGAACGCAATCTCGCTCAATTATACCAGCGGCACGACGGGCAACCCCAAAGGCGTGGTCTATCACCATCGCGGCGCGGCGCTGATGTGCTACGCCAACGCGGTCGCCACCGGCATGGACCAGCACCCGGTCTATCTGTGGACGCTGCCGATGTTCCACTGCAACGGCTGGTGCTTCCCATGGTCGATTTCGCTCCTCTCAGGCACGCATGTCTGCCTGCGCGCCGTGCGGGCTAAGCAGATGTACGATGCGATTGCCGACCACAGGGTGACGCACCTTTCAGGCGCCCCGTTCGTCATGGCGGCCCTGCTTAACGCCACGGATGACGAGCGGCGCTCTTTTCCGCAGCGTGTCGCCTTCAGCCATGCCGCCGCCCCTCCGCCGGGCGCCGTTCTCGCCAAGATGGACGAGGCGGGCTTCCAGCTCACCCATCTTTACGGGCTGACCGAGACCTATGGGCCCGCGACGCTGAACGAATGGCATGCGGCCTGGGACGAACTCCCGGCACCAAACCAGCTCGAGAAGCGGATCCGTCAGGGCGTGCGCTATCACGCGCTTGAGGGTCTCACGGTGATGGATCCCGAAACCATGCACCCGGTCCCTGCGGACGGCGAAACGTTGGGCGAGGTCATGTTCCGC
>Ga0307419_10000499_pt1 | contig 19776 bp, 15 predicted proteins | sample SalMarWE160230MG_2_FD_202512 | JGI IMG/M metagenome (GOLD analysis project Ga0307419, IMG submission 202512) | Salt marsh sediment microbial communities from the Plum Island Ecosystem LTER, Massachusetts, United States - WE1602-30 | ecosystem: Environmental > Aquatic > Marine > Intertidal zone... | reverse complement strand
GGACGTGGCCGAGATCGCCGAGACGCCGGGCGACATCCACGCGGGCGAGATCGAGACCAGCGAGGCCCTCTATCTGCGGCCCGACGACGTGCGGGAGCTCCGTCCCGGGCTGTCGGTTCCACGCTTCGCGGTCGAGGCGCTGGACGAGGGAGGGCCTCGCTCGGTGCCCTGGTTCTCGCGCACGTCGCGCTTCTCCGCCGAAGGCGTGCTGGGTGATCCCTCGCGCGCCACGGTGGAGAAGGGCCGGCGCATGTGGAAGATCCAGGTGGCGCGCCTGGCCGAGCTGGTCACGGGTCTCCGGGGCCGGAGCCTCGAGGAGCTGCGGCTGGATGAGGGCGGAGGCGGACGGCGAGCCGACGCCGGCCGGCAGCCATCGGACCGGAGTCAGGCGCGGGCGCCCCACGGCGGCCGGACCGAATCGCGGCGGGACGAGGACGCTTGAGGATCACGGGGCTCGACGTCTGGCGGGAGGACCTCCAGCTGAGGGAGCCCTACCGGATCGCCTACGAGACGGTCGAGCGCTGCGAGACGGTCTTCGTCCGCATCGTCACCGACGGCCGGACGACCGGCCTCGGATGCGGCACCGCGGATGCGGCCATGACCGGAGAGACGCCCGCCCAGGTGGCCGAGGCGCTGGAGGACGTGGCCGCGTCGCTGCTCACCGGCCAGGACCCCCTGCGGCCCGCCCTGCACCTGGATCGCCTGCGCGAGGCGCTCCCCGCCCGGCCCGCGGCCCGGGCGGCCGTGGACCTGGCTTTGCACGATCTCCTGGGGCGGGCGGCTGGTCTCCCGCTGTGGCGGCTCCTGGGAGGGTACCGGGACTCGATCCCCACCAGCATCACCATCGGCATCACCGGAACGACGGAGACCGTGGAGCGCGCCCTGGAGCTCACGGGACGCGGGTTCCGATGCCTGAAGATCAAGGGGGGCGACGACCCCGACCGGGACGCCGAGCGGGTCCTGGCCGTTCGGGAGGCCGTGGGCTCCGGGATCGAGCTTCGCTTCGACGCCAACCAGGGCTACTCCGTAGAGCAGGCGGTTCGGTTCGTGGATCGGGTCGGACACGCGGGGCTGGAGCTGCTGGAGCAGCCGACGCCCGCCGGAGAGCCCGCGCTCCTGGGCCGCGTGACGGCCGCGGTGCCCCTCCCCGTCATGGCGGACGAGAGCCTCCGGAGCCTGCTGGATGCCTACCGCCTGGCGCACGGCCAGCTGGCCGATATGCTCAACGTCAAGCTCCAGAAGGTGGGCGGCCTGGCCGAGGCGCTCCGCATCAACGCGGTGGCGCGCGCCGCGGGCCTCGAGGCGATGGTCGGCTGCCTGGACGAGCCCGCGCTCGGCATCGCGGCGGGACTCGCCTTCGCCCTGGCGGTGCCCAACGTGGCCTATGCCGACCTGGACGGGCACCTGGACCTGGCCGAGGACCCGACCGCCGGCGCCGTCGTGCTGCGGGATGGCGTCCTCCGGCCCACGGACCTGCCGGGTCTGGGCTGGGAAGGCTAGCCGGGCCGGGACCCGCCCGCGAGGACGCGCACCAGCCGGATCTGTCCGGTGTGATACGCGTCGTGCATCACGTGGCCGAGCATCTCCCTCCCGAGCGAGACCTTCTTGCCCGGCCGCCGCCGCGCCAGCGCGGGTTCGGGCGTCTCACGCACTGCCTGGACGAGGTGCTCCTGGTAGGCGTCGAGGAGCTCCCGGTCCGCCCTCCAGCTCTTCTCGGTGATCTCGTCCGGCAGGCTCGGCCACCAGGCCTTCCGCAGGGGGCGGGGAAAGCGCTCCACGTGCCGATGATCGAAGTGGGTCAGGCGCAGCAGGAGACGGTGGCGCGTGTAGGCCAGGTGGAGCACGATCTCCCAGATGGTGTTCCGTCCCGTTCCGGGTCGCCACGTGGCGAGCTCGACGCTCACGCCTCCCAGGGCCCGCCGCAGCGAAGAACCGTACCAGGCCGGCCCGCGGTAGACCTCCTGAAGGGTATCGAGGATGAGGCCGGCCGACGGGGAGGCTTCGCCGCCGCGCGGGCTCACGGACGCCCGACCGATGCCGAGGCCGCCCCGCTCCCTGACCGGAGAGCGTCGTCCAGGACCTCGTGGTGCGACACGGTCCACTCGCGCTCGAGCAGGAAATCATCGTCCTCGGGATAGAAGACGGCCCGCTCGGGGTCCGCGCCGGCGAACCGGCGGACGGCGTCCATGGAGTCCCACAACGAGAGGATCAGGAACTCGGCCCGGTCCCCCTCCCGGCGGCAGAGCACGGCCGATCCCCGGTTCCCCTCCGTGGACGCGAAATCCGACACGCCGGTCCGCCGCAGGTACTCCAGGTAGCGCTCGACGTCCTCCGGCCGCGTCCAGCCTCTCCACGTCCTGGCGATCATGGCCGTCTCCCTTGCCGTGGTTGGATGTAATGTAATATCATTGATATAGTAATTACAGCATCCCGGCCACCCGCACAACAGACCTTGCTCGCACTATGGACAGAACGTTCCACATCGCCGCGCCCCCCGACCCGCGGCCGCGCCTCGATGTCGGCCCTCCGTTCCACCGGCTGAACGGCCGCTGGATGGCGCTCGACTTCGTGAACACCGTGCATGCGTGGGTCTCGACCCGCGACCGCCCGGGCGGTCACGACTGGAGGGACCGGATCACCCGGGAGCGGCTCCGAACGGCCGGCGACCTCGTGCAGTGGGCGGAGCTGGAGGGGATCCTCGACGAGGCGGGAGCCGCCCGATTACGGGAGGCCGCGGACCGAATGCCCCCGGGCGAAGCCGCCTCCATCCTGGAGCGGGCCCGTGGCCTACGGAACGCCCTGTACCGCCTCCTCGTGGCGGCGATCGAGGGATGGGAGCCCCGTCCCGAGGACCTCGCGACCCTGAACGCCGGGCGCGAGCGGCTAGGCCCCGGGGAGACCGTCGCGGTGGACGGAGGCTATCGTCTCGAGTGGCGGAGCGACGCGCCGCGGCTGGAGGGATTGCTGTGGCCGGTCCTCCTGTCAGCCACCCGCCTGCTCGGCTCCACCGAGGACCTGGCGCGCGTCGGGCAATGCGGGGGCGATCCGTGCGGATGGCTGTTCTACGACACCCCCAGGGGCCGGCCCCGCCGCTGGTGCGATACGCGCGACTGCGGAAACGTGGCCAGGGTGAGAGCCTTCCGCCGGCGCCGCCGTCACCGGCACGAGGACGGAGAGCCCGAAGGCTGAGACGAGGCCCGCGCGGACCGACACGTGGGGGCCCGGCGCGCGCTGATCCCGGGGCCCCCGCCGCCCCGGCTCCGCTAGGCCGGTCCCATCCACAGGTTCATGGTGTCCACATCCTTGCCCTGCAGCTTCAGGTAGTAGAAGAGCTGGCCCTTGTGCTGTCCCAGGTGCCAGATGGTCTCGCAGCAGTGCTGCAGGAGCGTCCGCTCCGGGCCGCCCCACGGCGCCGCGCTGCGCTCCCCCACGAGCCGCGCATCGGAGACGCCGGCGAGCGCCTCCATGCACACCTCGCGGTCGGCGCGCAGGAGACCGAGCGCCTCCTCCACGCTCTGGACGGCCGGCATCTCCTCGGCGGTGGGGAGCGGCGGGTCCTCACCCGTTTCCTCCATGCTCTCCTCGAGCGCCTCGCCGTAGGGCCCCCAATCCCCGGTCAGGAAGCCACGCATTCCGGAACCACACGCCTCGGCGCAGTGCCGCATGAGCTGCCCCGTGGTCATCCAGTTCTTCCCGGTGGCCGGCTTCCAGTCCAGGTCGTCCACGAGGTCGAACAGCCCCTCGGTCACCCGGTACATGGTGGCGGCGTCCTCCTTCAGGATCTCGGACAGGCTCATGGCGGTCTCCCTGGCATGGCGCCGGCGCGCGGCCGGCAGATCGGTTCCGGCCCGGCCTTCCAACGGAGGGGCGGGCTGTCGTGCTCGAGACCCGAAGATACACCGAAGACCGTGGATCCGTCAACGCCCCCCTCCGGGGTGCTCTCTTGTGCCGACGGCCCGGCCGGCGACAGTTGAGAGGGGGATCGGACGGTCGGTCGGCCTCGGGGCTTCCGACGGGCCCAGGGAGGGATGATGGATGCGAGAGCGTTGGCGACCTGGCTCGTCACACTGTGCTGCGCGCCCGGGATGCTCTCGGCCCAGCAGCCCGTCCCGGGTGCCGACGCGCAGGCGCTGCCGCGCGGCCAGGTCGTGGACCGACGGGCCGTCTCCGACACGACCCAGCGGTACGCCCTCTACCTCCCCTCGCAGTACGAGCCTTCGCGGCGGTGGCCCGTCCTCCTCGTCATGGATCCCCGCGGACGCGCACGGGTCGGAATGGAGCTCTTTCGTGACCCGGCCGAGGTGCGGGGCTGGATCGTGCTCAGCTCCTACAACACGGTGAGCGACAGCACCAACGAGCCCGACGTCCGGGCGGTGAACGCGATGCTGGGCGAAGCGCAGCGCCTGCTCGCGGTGGACACCTCGCGCATCTACCTGGCCGGGTTCTCGGGAACGGCCCGCCTGGCGTGGCTGTTCGCGCTCGGCCTCCGGGGACACGTGGCCGGAATCCTGGGATTTGGCGCCGGGCTGCCGAACGGCCTCCCTCTCGACCGCGTCGCACCCCTGGCCGGGCCGGGCTTCGCCTTCTTCGGCGGGGCGGGCACCGAAGGATTCAACTACGACGAGGTGGAGGAGCTGGCGTCGCAGCTGCCGCGCCTCGGGATCCGGACCCGGATCGCCACCTATCCGGGTCCGCACGCCTGGGCGCCGCCGGACGTAGCGGCACGGGGCGTCGCCTGGCTCGACCTCCAGGCGATGCGCGCAGGTCGGCGTCCACTCGATGCCCGGTTCGTGGACTCCCTGCACTCCGCCGAGCTCGACGAGGCGCGCCGCCAGGAGGCGTCGGGCGACGCGTGGAGGGCCCTGACCTCGTATCGCCAGGTGGTCGAGGATTTCGCCGGCCTCGGGGATGTGTCCACCGCGGCCAGGCGAGTCGCGGACCTCTCCGACCGGCCGGAGATCCAGAACCGGCGCGCGAGGGTGACCGCGCTCATGCGCGAGAGCCGGGTGTACCGGGTGCGCATGCTCCGCACGCTGGTCGCCGCCCGGGACGAGCGACCCGCGCCGTCATCCGACACCCTCGCCGCCCGGCTGGACCTGGACGGTCTGAGGACCATGGCCTCGGGCCGCGATTCCCTGGATGCCGCCTGGGCCCGGCGCATGCTGGCCGGCATCCGGGTCGAGACCGGCTTCTACGAGCCCCGGTTCTACCTGGCCGCGGGCGAGCCCGACCGGGCCCTCACGGTCCTCTCCCTGGCCCAGCGGCTCGCCCCGGAAGACGCCGGAGTGTGCTGGTTCCGGGCCCGCGCGCTGGCCCTGGCCGGCCGCATGGATGATGCGTTCTCGGCTCTGGCGTGCGCGCGGAGGGGCGGGATCTCCGAGAGCCGCCTCGAATCGGACCCGTATCTGTCCCGGCTGCGCGCGGATCCGCGCTGGGCGGACTCGACCGCCGGGAGCCCCTGAGAGCTCCGCGGCCAGCGCCCGAGCCGGGGCCCGGGCTTCGATCGCCGGGCCGGGGCTCCCGGAGGCGCCGCGTCCGCGTCGGCGGCACCGGTCCCCGCCGCGATCGCGGAGAACCGGCCGGGCGTCCCCTGCTTCCGGCGGCCGGTTGCCCGGTCCGCCCGTTCCGTATACGATCGCCACCGGATCCAAACTACCCAGCACATCCAGGAGGCTACGAGATGCTCCGTCGGGGCCCTGTGTCTATATCTTCCCCCGTCCGCCGAGCCGCGCTGCGAGCCCTGGCCGGCATCCTCTCCCTGGGCGTGGCCGCCGCCGTGCTCGCGGCACCGGCTTCGGCACAGGGGCGGCGCTCCCGCGGTGCGCCGGCGGCCGACACGACCGGCACGGTACACGAGCCCGGGCAGATCGTCTTCGACACCTCGCTGTACGCGGGGATGCGGTACCGCATGATCGGTCCCTACAGGGGCGGGCGGGCCACCGCGGTCAGCGGCGTGGCCCAGGAGCCGCACACCTTCTACCTGGGCGCCACGGGCGGCGGCGTGTGGAAGACCGTGGACGCGGGCCAGCACTGGTCCAACGTCTCGGACGGCTCCTTCAACGTGGGCTCCATCGGCGCCATTGCGGTGGCCCCCTCCGACCCGGACGTGGTGTACGTCGGGACCGGCTCGGCGGACATCCGGGGGAACGTCTCCACCGGGAAGGGCGTCTTCCGCTCCACGGACGCGGGCAAGACGTGGTCTTTCATGGGTCTCGAGGACGCGGGCAACATCGGCAAGATCGTCGTGAGCCCGCGCGATCCCGACGTCGTCTTTCTCGCCTCCATCGGTCACCCGTTCGGCCCCAACCCGACCCGCGGCGTGTTCCGCTCGAAGGATGGCGGCAGGAGCTGGCAGAAGGTGCTGTTCGTGTCCGACTCGACGGGCTTCATCGACCTGTCGATGGACCCGAACAATCCGCGCACGATCTACGCGGCCGCCTGGCAGGCCGAGCGCAAGCCGTGGACGATCATCAGCGGCGGCCACGAGGGCGGGATCTGGAAGACCACCGACGGCGGAGACCACTGGACGAAGCTGGGGGGAGGGCTCCCGACCGGCGTGGTGGGGAAGGCCTCCGTGTCGGTCTCTCCTGCCGATCCGGACCGAGTGTGGGTGCTCATGCAGGCCGAGCCGATCGATGACGGGGGCGTGTACCGCTCGGACGACGCGGGCAAGACGTGGAAGCACCTCACGCACACGCATGACCTGACGCAGCGAGCCTTCTACTACATCCACATCTTCGCCGACCCGAAGGACCCCAACACGGTCTACGCCCTGAACACGAGCCCCTACCGGTCGATCGACGGCGGGAAGACGTTCACCCGGATCCGCGTGCCGCACGGCGACACGCACGACTGGTGGATCAACCCCGATCACCCCGAGTACCTGGCCATCGCCGATGACGGGGGCGCGCAGGTCTCGCTCACCGACGGCAAGAGTTGGAGCACCTACTACAACCAGCCCACGGCGCAGTTCTACCGCGTGACGACCGACAACGCCTTCCCCTACCGCGTCTACGGTCCGCAGCAGGACAACACCACGATCAGCGTCCCGGCCTGGCCGCCGAACAACGGCCGCCTCACGGCGCAGGGAGAGTGGAAGACGGTGGCCGGTGGAGAGAGCGGTTACATCGCCCTCGACCCTGACCACCCCGAGGTCACCTACGCCGGCAGCTACGGTGGCGAGATCGACCGCATGGAGGCGGGATCGGGCCGCATGCAGGACATGGTGGCCTACCCCCAGCTGGCTCTCGGTGCCTACGCGAAGGACCTGAAGTACCGGTTCCAGTGGAACGCTCCGATCCTGATGTCGAAGTTCGACTCCAGCGTGGTCTACCACGCCGCGCAGGTGGTGCTCGAGACGACCGACGGCGGGCACAGCTGGACCGCCATCAGCCCCGACCTCACCCGGAACGACACCACCAAGATGGGGCCGGGCGGTGGGCCGATCGAATCCGAGGAGACGGGCGTGGAGATCTACGGGACGATCTTCGCGCTGGCCGAGGGGACGAAGTCTCCGGACGTGCTGTGGGCGGGCTCGGACGACGGACTCGTGCACCTGACGCGCGACGGGGGCAAGACGTGGAAGGACATCACGCCCCCGGGGCTTCCCACCTTCTCCACCATCAACGTGATCGAGCCCTCGCCGCACCAGGCGGGAGGGGCGTACGTGACGGCCTACCGCTACCGGATGGACGACTGGACGCCCTACGTCTACGAGACGAAGGACTGGGGGGCGCACTGGACGCGGATCGCCGACGGCACGCGCGGGATCCCGGCCGGGGACCCGGTGCGGGTGGTGCGGGAGGATCCCGAGCGAGCGGGCCTCCTGTACGCGGGGACGGAGTTCGGGATGTACGTCTCCTTCGACGACGGGGGGCACTGGCAGACGCTGCAGCAGAACCTGCCGCCGGTGCCGGTGACCGACCTCCAGGTGCACGGCAGTGACCTGGTGGTGGCGACGCAGGGGCGCAGCTTCTGGATCCTGGACGACGTGACGCCGCTGCGGCAGGTGGCGGACTCCGTCGCGGAGGCGGGCGACTACCTGTTCCAGCCCCGCCCGGCCTACCGGGCCGACATGCGCGGCGGATTCGGCGACGACGACGAGCCCGAGGGGGCGCCCGGCCCGGCCATCTTCGACTACTACCTGTCCAAGAAGCCGGAGGGGCCCGTGAAGCTCGAGCTACGGGACGCCTCCGGGAAGGTGGTGCGCACCTTCTCGAGCGAGAAGAAGAAGGTCGGCGAGGAGTCCGAGCTCGCGGCGTACTTCGGGGGCGGGCGCGCACGCCCGCTCCCGGACGCCCCGGGCATGCACCGCTACACCTGGAACCTGCGCTATCCTGGCGTGGAGACTTCGAAGGGCGCGGTCGTGTGGGGCTTCACCGGCGGCCCGACGGCCGTGCCGGGCAGCTACACGGTCCACCTGATCGTCGGGAAGGACACCACCTCGCGCAGCTTCGAGGTGAGGCCCGATCCGCGCTGGCAGGGCGTCTCTCACCAGGACCTGGCAGACCAGTTCCAGCTCGCGATGGCGATCCGGGACACGCTGGGGCACGTCTACGACCGCATCGACGCCCTGCGTTCGGCCCGCGAACAGGTGAAGGCGGCCCTGAAGCGTGCGAAGGATGCGGGCGTGGAGAGCGAGGTCTCGGGCCGGGCCGACTCCCTCGTAGCCGAGATGACCGGCCTCGAGCACGACCTCATCCAGACGCGGAACGAGAGCGGCCAGGACCCGATCCGCTTCACGCCGCAGTTCGACAACCAGGTGGCGACGCTGTACGGGAACGTGGCCCTGCCCGACGGGAGGCCCACGCAGGGAGCGCGAGACCGGTGGAAGGACCTCCTGTCGCGGTGGTCGGACCTCAGGAACCGCCTGACGAAGGCTCTGGATACCGATGTCGGAGCGTTCAACCAGCTCCTGCAGCAGAAGGGCGTGCCGGCCGTCGTGGCTCCCGGGAGCGACGACCGTGTCACCGGCGACGGCGACGGGAACGGGAGGGCCCGGAAGGACGACGGCGACGCGATCTAACCAGAGGAGCGATCCGGCTCCTGCCGTGCGGTGGCCGCGATGGCGTCCGGTCGAAGGAGGTCTCCCCGCGGTGGCCGGTCGGAAGACCGGCCACCCCTGCGGGGAGCGAGAGAAGCGGCCGGGTGCCGATCCGCCGAGAAGGATCGGCCGAGGGACCGGCCGGGAAGAGCCGTGCTCCGGCTAGCAGCCCGAGCCCGGCGAGACCTGCACGATGTGCCCCGCCCCGTTGTCGGTGTTCACGCACCACCACGACGAGGACGAGGAATGGGCGGCCGTGGCCACGTAGCCGCTTCCCTGGGTGATGGCGCCTCCCGAGATGCCCTTGCTGGCCGGCGTCAGGTCGTTGCCGTTCGCGTCCTTGAAGGGTGCTCCGGCGCTCGCCTGCGTGGCCGCGCTGTAGGCGGCATAGTCGTAGAAGTACGACTCCTCGGCGGTCATCAGGTTGCGAAGGTCGCTCTTGGCCGAGGCGTCGAACGCCTTTTCCTTGGTCGATGCGAACTGCGGAATCGCGATCGCGGCCAGGATGCCGATGATCACGACCACGATGAGCAGCTCGACGAGGGTGAATCCGGCCGAGCGGCGCGTGTCCGCGTCCCCCGTCCCCATCACTCCCGGCTGTAAGCCCTCGATCGTGGACATCCGTCTCCTCTCAGCCGACGGTTCCGGACGGGACTCGCCTTCACGAACCCCATCGTGACCACCGTCCGGGGGCAAGAGCCAAGCCCCTGGACTATCCTTGCGATGTCAACACAGTGTCACCACATGACTTGGATGGATCGCGGCGACGTCGGGCGTGGCGGCTCCGGGAGTCCGACCCCGTTGCACTTTTCCACACCCGTTGCGTCATGCGGCCGCGCCGGCGGCTCCGCGGGAGTCGCGAATCAGGAAGGGAGAAGCGGCGGCCGCGGGGTGAGGGACGGACCGCCGGGGGTGGCGGATCCGCGCTTCAGGTGGGCTGGACCTCTCCGGTCGCCCCCACGGGAAGGGTCTCCTCGGAGCCCCACAACCCGAGCCGCTTCTGCACCGTGTCCAGGTAGGTGTACACGACAGGGGTCACGTACAGCGTGATGAGCTGCGAGAACAGCAGACCTCCCACCACGGCCAGGCCGAGGGGCCGCCGCGACTCGGAGCCGGCGCCGAAGCCGATCGCGATGGGGAGCGTGGCCATCAGGGCCGCCATGGTGGTCATCATGATCGGCCGAAAACGGACGCTGCATGCTTCCAGGATGGCCGCCCGAGGCGAGGCGCCCTCCTCGCGCTCGGCGTCGAGAGCGAAGTCGATCATCATGATGGCGTTCTTCTTCACCAACCCGATGAGCATGATGATGCCCACGTAGGCGTACACGCTCAGCTCGACGTGGAAGACCATGAGCGTGAGCAGGGCGCCGAACGCCGCGAACGGGAGGCCCGACAGGATCGTGATCGGGTGGATGAAGCTCTCGTACAGGATTCCCAGCACGAGGTAGATGACGAGGACGGCCAGGATCAGCAGCACCAGGAGACCCTGCTGGCTGGACTGGAAGGCCGCCGCTGTCCCCGAGAAGCTCGTGCTGACGGTCGAGGGCACCCTCACCCGCGCCAGGCGCGTGATCTGGGAGACGGCCGTGCCCAGCGAAGTGCCCGGCGCGAGGTCGAACGAAACCGTGACCGATGGCACCTGCCCGGCGTGGCTCACGGTGAGCGGCCCGAGGGTCGGCTTGAGCGACGCCACCGAGCGTAGCGGCACCATGGCCCCACTGTCCGAGCGGACGTAGAGCATCCCGAGGGCATCCGGGTCCCTCTGGAACTGCGGTAGCAGCTCCATGACCACCCAGTACTGGTTGGTCGGCGTCAGGATCGTGGACACCTGGCGGGACCCGTAGGCGTCGTACAGGGCCCGCTCCACCTGGTCCGTCGTCACCCCGAGAGCCGCGGCCCGGTCACGGTCTATGTCGACCGCCACCTGCGGATTGGAGATCTGCAGGTCGCTGGTGACGTTCACCAGGTCGGTGAGGCTGTCCATGGCCGCCGCCATGACCTGGGCGCTCTTGTAGAGCGTCGGGAGATCGGGGCTCTCCAGCGTGAACTGGTACTGGCTCTTGGAGCCGCGACCGCCGATCCGGATCGAGGGCGGGTTCTGAAAGTAGACCCGCACTCCGGGGATCTTCGACACCTTCTGGTTGAGCTCCTTGATCACGTCGTCCACGCCCACGCGCTCCGAGCGTGGCTTCAGGTGCATGAAGACCGTGCCCTGATTCATGGTGCCGCGACCGCCGCCCACGAAGGACATGAAGTCGCGGACGTTGGGGTCGGCCTGGATGATGGCCGCCACCTGCTTCTGGTGCTCCAGCATCGCCTGGAACGAGGTGCCCTCCAGCGTCTCCACCGTGCCGTGGATGCGTCCGGTGTCCTCGGCCGGGAGGAAGCCCTTGGGGATGTGTATGAACAGGAGCGCGCTCCCCACCAGGATAGCCGCCGAGAACACCATGACGGCTAGCCGGTGGTCCATGACGCGGTCCAGGGACTCCTCGTACAGCGTCAGCGCACGCTGGTAGATGCGCTCGGTGACCTCGTACAGCCGCCCGTGGTGCTGCTCCTTGGGAGGCCGCAGGAAGCGACTGGAGAGCATCGGCGTCAGGGTGAGCGACACCACGCCGGAGACCAGGATGGCCGACATGATCGTCACCGAGAACTCGTGGAAGAGCCGGCCGATCACCCCTCCCATGAGCAGGATCGGGATGAACACCGCCGTGAGCGACAGCGTCATGGACAGGATGGTGAACCCGATCTCCCGCGAGCCCTCCAGCGCGGCCTGGATGGGCTTCTTCCCCATCTCCATGTGACGCACGATGTTCTCGAGCATCACGATCGCGTCGTCCACCACGAAGCCCACGGCCAGCGTGAGCGCCATGAGGCTCAGGTTGTCGAGCGTGTATCCGGCCAGGAACATGACCGCGAAGGTGCCGATGATCGAGATCGGCAGGGCGAGGCTCGGGATGATGGTCGCGGACAGGTTCCTCAGGAAGAGGAAGATCACCATCACCACGAGGCCCAGCGTCAGGAGCAGCGTGAAGCGCACGTCGGACACCGAGTCCTGGATGGACTCGGACCGGTCGTAGAGCATGTGCACGTTCACGGAGGCCGGGATCTCGTTCTGCAGCTGGGCGAGCAGCTTCCGGACGTTGCCGGCCACCTTCACGGTGTTGGTGCCCGGCTGCCGCTGGATGGCGAGGATGATCGAGCGGGTGTCGTCGTACCAGCCGGCCGTCTTGTCGTCCTGGACATCGTCCAGCACCCGCCCCAGGTCCTGGAGCCGCACCGGCGAGCCGTTTCGGTAGGTGACGATGAGGTTCCGGAACGCCTGGGCGTCGGTGAGCTGCCCGTTGGCCTCGACGGTGTAGGCCTTCTGCGCGCCCCACAGAACGCCGGTGGGGAGATTCACGTTGCCGTTGGCCACGGCCTGCGAGACCTGGTCGATCCCGATCTTTCGCGAGGCGAGCTCGCCCGGGTCCAGCTGGATCCGCACCGCGTACTTCTGCGCGCCGTAGATCGACACCTGCGCCACGCCCGCGACCGTCGAGATCCGCTGGCCCATCACCGTCTCGCCGTACTCGTCCAGCGCCGACAGGGCGAGGCTGTTCGAGGTCAACGCCAGGTACATGATCGGCGCGTCGGCCGGGTTCACCTTGTTGTAGGAGGGCGGGATGATCCCGGTCGGGAGCTGATGCAGCGTCTTGGAGATCGCGGCCTGCACGTCCTGCGCGGCCGCGTCGATGTTGCGGTCCAAATCGAACTGAAGGGTGATGTGGGTTCCGCCCTGCGTGCTCGTGGACGTCATGTCGGAGATGCCCGCAATGGTCGAGAACTGCTTCTCGAGCGGCGTCGCCACCGCCGCGGCCATCGTCTCGGGACTCGCGCCCGGCAGGCTGGCGCTCACCGAGATCGTGGGGAAATCCACGTTCGGAAGGTCGCTCACCGGGAGCATCCGGTAGGACATGATGCCGAAGATGAGGATGCCCGCCATGACCAGCGTGGTCATGACGGGTCGCTTGATGAACAGCTCCGATGGGTTCACGGGGTCCCCGTGGTCACGGCCTCGGGCGTCCGGGCGGCCCCCGTTCCGGATCCGCCGGCCAGCTCGGACCGGTTGGTGATGTCGGCCCGGGCGCCGGCGAACAGTCGCAGCTGCCCGTCGGTCACCACGATCTCACCTCCCTGGAGCCCCGACTCGATCACGTCCACGCTGTCCGCCGAGCGCGCCACCTTCACGTCCCGGCTGGTGACCGTGGAGTCGGCGGGATTGATAATGTAGACGTAGGTGCCGTTCTGACCGGAGGCCACGGCCGACTGGGGCACCACGACGGCTCCCTTCTGCACGTCCAGCACGAGACGCACGTCCAGGTACTCGCCCGGCCACAGACGCTCGGCCGAGTTGGGGAAGAGAGCCTTGAGCGTCACGGTGCCCGTGGACGGGTCCACGGTGTTGTCGACGAACGTCAGGAGTCCCTCGGCCCGTTCGGCCTCGTCCCCGGACGGCTGCGCGAACACGACCAGTGAGTCGCCGCGGTTGGCCAGGAGCTGGGGCAGGTAGCGCTCGGGGGCCGAGAAGCGCACGAGCACGGGCCGGATCTGGTTGATCACCACCAGCGGCTGGCCACTCCCGGCCCGGACCAGGTTCCCCTCGTGCACCAGGAGACCGCCGGTCCGGCCATCGATGGGGGAGCGGATGGTCGCGTACTCCAGGTTGAGCCGTGCGCTGGCCAGCGCGGCCGAGTCGGCCTTCACCGAGGCGCGCAGGGCCGCCGCGTTGGCCTGGGCCTGGTCGTACTGCTGGGAGCTCACGAAGTCCTTCTCGACCAGCTTCTGGTAACGGGCCGCCTGGAGGTCCGCGTTTCGGGCCTGCGCGATGTCCTTCTGGAGGTTGCCCTCGGCCTGCTCGAGCGCGGCCTGGTAGGGCCGGGGATCGAGCTGGAAGAGCACCTGGCCGGCGCGGACCTCCTCGCCCTCCGAGAACGCGACGCGCTGAATCGTTCCCTCGACGCGCGCGAGGACCGAGACGGTCTGCAGTGGCTCGACCGTGCCGTTGGACCGGACCTCGAACGGGACGTCACGGAGCTCGGCGCGGGCCGCTTTCACGGGCACCGGCCCCGGCGTGTGCGAGCCCCCGCCGCCGCAGGCCGCCACGGCGAGCCCGAGCGCCACGGCCGCCAGGCTCGGCGCCACGGCGGCCAGCGCCCGGCGCTGACTGGACCGACGACGGAGGGTGCGCCTCACGGAGCCGCCGCCGTGTCCGACCGCATCGGGATCGAGCTCCCGCCCTTCAGGTTCAGCAGGCCGGCGTCGTGCGCCAGCTGCGCCACGGCGATGTACCAGCTCCATCGTGCATCTATCTCCTGTGCCCTGGCGTCGGCCAGGGCGCTCTGGGCCGAGAGGAGATCCAGCAGGCTGCCGACGCCCTCGCGATACTGCGCGAGCGCCGCCTCCTCCGATTGACGCGCGCTCGTCAGCAGGGCGCCGCTGGTCTTCACGCGCTGGGTCGCGGTCCTGAGGTCGTTGTAGGACGCGAACACTTGATACACGACCTGCTGGGCGAGTCCCTCGACCCGGGCGTGGCTCTCCGCGGCGGTCGCCTTGGCCGCGTCGACGTCGTAGTGGCGCGACAGCCCCGAGAAGAGCGGGATCTGCAGCGTCAGGTTCCCCGAGTAGCTGCTACCACCCGCCGTGCTGTGGGCGAAGTACGTCTCGGCCGCCTGCCCTCCGGCCACCAGGCGTGGCAGCAGCGCCGAGCGCGCCCGTGAGACGCCCGCGTCGGCCGCCGCCGCCTGGGCCCGCGCCGCCGCCAGGTCGGGCCGTTCCCGCAGCGCGGTGTCGATCAGGCTGTCCACGGACTCGGCGACCTCCATGGGCGGTATCGTCTCGAGCGTCTTGCGGAGGTCGTAGTCCACGTTGGCCGGGAGTCCCATGGCCACGGCCAGGGCGCCGCGCGTGGTTGCCAGCTGGCCCTGCGTCGTCTCCAGCACCAGCTGCGCCTGGGACACGGCCGTCTGCGCCTTCAGGGTGTCCGCCATCGTCCCGAGCCCCACCGCATGACGCTCCCGGGCCGCCTCCAGGTTCCGTCGGGCCTCCTGAAGCGAGGTCCGCTGGGCCTCGAGAAGGGCCGACGTGGCCAGGTACTGGAAGTACGCCGACTCGACCTGCAGGACGACGTTCTGGATGGCCGCGTTGTGCGTCCAATCCGAGGCGAGGAGCAGGTTGCGGGCCTGGCTGATGCTCCCGGACCGTCCGCCGAAGTCCAGCAGCAGCCACGAGAGGCTGGCCGATGGACCGTAGATCGTCTGCTTCACCGCGGTGCGGCCCTGGGAGGGGACGGTCTTCAGGGTCGTCACGTCCACCTGCCCGTCCACCGTCGGGAGCCACGCGCCGCGAGCCGAGCCGTAGCTGAACGCCGCCGCCCGAGCCGCCTGCCACGAAGCGCGCGTCGTCGTGTTGTTGCGGAGCGCGACGTCGATCACGTCGGCCAGGGTCAGGCTGTCCAGCACCGATCGGAGGTCGGCCGGAATCCGGGCCGCCCGGACCGCGCGGTGGGGGGCCGTGTCCGAGGGGGGAGGCACCCACGGCGTGCTGGGCGAGGGCGCCGTGCCGCGCACGCCGCCCACGCCGGGCGTCGCCATGCAGCCCGCGACTCCAGCGGCCGCCACGGCCGCCGCGACGAGCCGGAGAGTGCGTGCGGACCGCGTCCGCCGTGCGCTACCCTGGCCGGACCGATCCGGACTTCGGACTCCTGACCCCATCCCTCTCCCTGATCGACTCGTGCGCGTCGGGTACCGCCGGAGCGGCGCGGGTGTTCCTCCATAACACCGCGAGTGCCTGCGACGCTTAGGCTAGAGGGCGGACGAGCCCGGGTCGGAGGACTCGGAGCGCCAGGCGTCCGAGCGGGCCCGCTCCGCCAGGGCCGCCGCCACCTCCCGCTCGCGGCGCTTCTCGTCCCACCCGAGCTCCAGGCCGGCGACCTCGGCGGCCTTCCCGAACGCCGACGCGAGCCCGTCATCGGTCTCGAGGGCCAGGCGCGTCCGGCGGAAGACGATGTCCTCCAGGTGGACGACCAGCTCGCGCCGGGCCGCGTGCGCCGCCTCGGCGGCGAGATAGGGCAGGTCGTCGGCCAGCGGCTCCCGTAGCGCCGGCCGTTCGGCCAGCAGGGATAGCACCTCGCCGGCCCGGCTCCCGTACGCCGCCGCCAGGCGCTCGATCGAGGAGGGCGGAAGCCGGTAGGGGGCCGCCTCCGAGGCGAGACGATCGCGCAGCTCGTCCAGGTCCTCGAAGTCGCCCCCGGGAAGGGGCACGCGCGCCGTGTCACAGTCGCGCTCCGGCGGCGCGTCGAACCGCTCCTCCAGGATCTCGGCGGCCCGGTCCACCAGCTTCTCGGCCATGTTCCGGTGCGAGGTCAGCTTCCCACCGGCGATCGTGAGGAGTCCCGGTGGGCCCTCGCGGATCTGGAAGTCGCGGGAGACGGCATCCTCGTCGTCGGCACGTCCCTCAGCTACCAGCGGCCGAAGCCCGGCCCACGCCCCGACGACGTCCTCGGGCCGGAGCCCGGCGGCCGGGAAGAGCCGGTTGGCGGACTCGAGGAGATACGCCACGTCGCCAGCGGTGGGCGCCACCTCGGATGGATCGCCGTCGAAATCGACGTCCGTGGTTCCGACGATGGTGAGCTCCGGACCCCACGGGAGCACGAACATGATCCTGCGGTCCACCGCGGACTCGAAGATGAGCGCTCGCTCGTGCGGCACCCGCTCGCGGCGCAGGAGAATGTGCGTGCCCCGCGTCGGGCGCAGAAGCGGTGGCCCGTCCGCGCCCGCCAGGGCGCGTGTGCGATCCGACCAGGGCCCCGTCGCATTGACCACCAGCCGGGCCCGGATGGACCACGCCTCGGCGTCGTCGGCCGGGATCGGAGAGCCGGAGGCCGGACGCACCAGGACTCCCCGCACCGCCTCCGCGTCGCGCTCGATACGCACCACGCCCAGCCGGTTCGCCACAGCGGCGCCAGCCTCGGCCGCGGCCTGCACCGTGGCAAGGACGAGCCGGGCATCGTCGACCTGGGCGTCGAAGTAGCGCGCCCCTCCCAGGAGTCCGGCGCGGCGCAGGCCCGGCTCGCGCTCCACGACCTCCTCCGCGTCGAGCATCTGGTGACGCTCGATGTTCCGGAACAGGGCCAGGGCGTCGTACAGCCACATGCCCGCGTCGAGCTTGAGCTTCCCCACCCGCCCGTCCTCGTACAGCGGGAAGAGGAACTCGAGCGGTCGCACCATGTGGGGCGCGAGCCGGAGGAGGGTCCGTCGCTCCTGGCTGGCCTCGAACACGAGGTCCAGCTCGAGCTGCTCCAGGTATCGCAGCCCGCCGTGGATCAGGCGGGAGGAGCGACTGCTCGTCCCCTCGCCGAAGTCCCGGGCCTCGACGAGCGCCGTGCGGTAGCCGCGGCGCGCCGCGTCCCGGGCGATCGCGGCGCCGGTGATCCCGCCCCCGACCACCAGCAGGTCGAAGCCCTCCTGGCGGAGACGCGCCAGATGAGCGGCCCGCGCCGCCGGTCCGATGGCCGAGCGGGGGCGGCCGGCGCCTTCCCCGGCGGCCGGAGGCCGGGCGTCACTCACGGGACCAGCACGACTTTCCCGAAGCCGTCCCCCGCCTCGAGGCGCTCGTGGGCCTCGCGGACGCGCTCCAGCGGCCACACCACGTCCACCACGGGCTCGAGCCGGCCCTCGAACACCAGGCCCATGACACGCTCGAACTCGGAGCGACTCGCCATCGTGGTGCCCAGGATCCGGATCTGCCTCCAGAACGTGCGCCGGATGTCCTGGCACCCCTTCGCCCCGGTGGTGGCGCCGTAGGTCACCAGGCGGCCGTCCCGGGCCAGGGCGCGCAGGCAGGCCTCCCACATCGCCTCGCCCACACCGTCCAGGACCACATCCACGCCCCGGCGGTCCGTGGCTTCGTAGGCGGCCTTCGAAAAGTCGGTCTCGAGCCGGTCGATGACCACGTCGGCACCCAGCTCGCGGACCCGCGCCACGTTCTCGGGCCCGCCGGTGACCGCCAGGACGCGGGCGCCCGCCAGGCGGGCGATCTGGATCGCAGCCGTCGACACGCCGCCGGAGGCGCCCGTGACGAGCACGGTCTCGCCCGGCCGCACGCGAGCCCGGCCGATCAGCCCCCGCCAGGCCGTCTGGAAGACCAGCGGCACGGCCGCGGCCCGCTCGAAGGGATAGTCGGCCGGAAGCGGATAGAGGTTCCGGGCCGGCACCACCACCTTCTGGGCCAGGCCCCCGCGCACGTGCTCGCCCAGGATCCGGAAGCGCTCGCACAGGCTGTGCTCCCCGCGGATGCACCACTCGCAGCGGCCGCACCACAAGCCCGGGTTCACGACCACGCGGTCGCCGGAGGACCATCCCTCGACGCCGGAGCCCACGGCCGCCACCGTCCCGGCCACATCGGCCCCACCCACGTGCGGCATCTCGAGGTCGAGCCCGGGGAGGCCGCGGCGCACCCACAGATCCAGGTGGTTGAGGGCCACCGCCCGCACGTCCACCACGACCTGTCCGGCACCCGCTTCCGGGTCCGGCAGCTCGCCCATCGCGAGAACCTCGGGACCGCCGTGCTCGCGTACGAGTGCCGCTCTCATGCCGCCTCCGTGTTGCATGGTGGCGGTGGCCGCCCCGAGCCCGGGCGTTCGTCCGGCCGGGAGGAGCGCCAGGGGCCCCACCGACCTTTCGTCCCGGACTCCCCACACACAGGGTGCAGCCGGCACGCCACTTGAAATTCAGTCTCAACCAGCCTAGCTTGGCCCATCCGAATCGATAACGATTATCGGTGGGTGCGCGACCTGGCCAGTCATCAAGATGGCCGCCGGGCCCGGGCCCGGCACCCCTCGCCGGGCGGCGCGGCCACCCGAGTAGCGACGGATGGAGAAGGGAATGGCGGAACATCTGCTGGAAGTGCGGGGCCTCAGGGCAGCGGTCGCCGAGGAGGAGTCGGAGATCCTCCGGGGAGTCGACCTCGAGCTGGACTCGGGCCGCATCCACGCGCTCATGGGCCCGAACGGATCGGGCAAGAGCACGCTGGCCAACGTGATCGCCGGCCACCCCGGCTACCGGGTCACCGGCGGAGACGTCGTGTTCGACGGGGAGAGCATCCTCGAGTGGGAGCCGGACGAGCGCGCCCGGCGGGGGATCTTCCTCGCCTTCCAGTATCCGAGCGAGATCCCCGGCGTGACGATCTCGAACTTCCTGCGCACCGCCGTGAACGCGCGGCGCGGCGAGGGGCACGAGGTCGACGTGTTCGAGTTCCAGGATGAGCTCCACCGGCGCATGGAGCTCCTCGAGATGGACCCCGACTTCGCCGAGCGGTACGTGAACGATGGCTTCAGCGGGGGCGAGAAGAAGCGGAACGAGATCCTCCAGATGGCGGTCCTCGAGCCCCGCCTGGCCGTGATGGACGAGACCGACAGCGGCCTCGACATCGATGCGCTGAAGATCGTCTCGCACGGGGTGAACGCCCTGGCGAAGGAGGACCCGGAGCTCGGCATACTCCTCATCACCCACTACAAGCGGATCCTCAACTACATCCAGCCGGACCGCGTGCACGTGATGATCGGTGGGCGGGTCGTCGAGAGCGGCGGCCCCGACCTGGCCGAGAAGCTCGAGGAGCACGGCTACGATTGGCTGCGCGAGGAGACGACCTCCCCCGCCTGAGCCGCGCGAGAGGGCCGGAGGCGGCCGCGGAGC
>Ga0307419_10000496_pt1 | contig 19811 bp, 17 predicted proteins | sample SalMarWE160230MG_2_FD_202512 | JGI IMG/M metagenome (GOLD analysis project Ga0307419, IMG submission 202512) | Salt marsh sediment microbial communities from the Plum Island Ecosystem LTER, Massachusetts, United States - WE1602-30 | ecosystem: Environmental > Aquatic > Marine > Intertidal zone... | reverse complement strand
CACCTCCACCAAATAAAGGATACAATCCAACAGTACCAGTTGAAAATGCTAATTCACCTATATTTGAAGATAGAGAGAAAATATCACGAATCCTCGCGGAGAGGATTCAGTATAGAGTATTAACTTCTCTAAGAGATCAACCTCTATCGATTGTAGATATTTCTCAGAAGACATCACTTCCAGAAACAATAGTGAAGAAAGTGCTATTCGCTTTAGAAGCAGAAAAAATCGCTGTCAGGTTCGATGAGGGAAACCTTTGGGGACTATTGACAAATCCAAGAATTGAATCGTTCCTACCTGAATATGTTTTGCCTATCATCTCTAAGAAACTATCAGAGAAAGAAATATCACCTGAAGCAGCACGGCGACATCTAGAACTCCTAATACAAACATGGGGTGTTGCAAAATGATTCGAGGCGTCTTTGTACTCGGTGAACAAGGGAATATGATTTATTCTAAAGAGTATGCTAAAGGCGACTCTAAGGCAAATCTGGTAGAATTTCTAATTAATCTTACAGATTTCCTGAAGACTATTGACTTGGAAGATAAGACAGAATACATGAATGCTGTAATATCACGAATCTTCTACTCTAAGAAAGAACCATTCACCTTCATGTTTGTAGCAGATAAAGCAGACGATGCAAGCCAAATGGAGGAAAAAATGGGAGAACTTGTGGAATCGTTCATGAGAGATTATTCGAATTTAGCTCTTGCAAATCAGTCTCTTGATGGATTTGATGACAAAGTCGATGAAATTGCAGTTACAATGGTGAAGGTTGCCATCTTAGGTTTTGCGGGTGTTGGCAAGACAACAACCCTTCATCTTCTGCGTGGAGAAACATTACCACTTGTCCACGATCCGACCATTGGAGTATCAATCAAGAAATTACCAGAAGAAATCAGCAATGCTAACATTGTACTTTGGGACCTTGCAGGGCAATCACGATTCAGTATACTCTGGGCAAAGATGATTGCTAACGCACAGGTTGTTATCATCGTTACAGATAGTACTCTTGAGAATGTACTGAGAAGCAAGAAACTCGTTTCATTAGTCAAAGATGAAGTTCCTGATGCAAAGGTTATTGGTATTGCAAACAAACAGGACCTGCCAACTGCCCTGACTCCAGAACGTGTTGGTCAGATTCTTAGTATTCCGACTTACGAGCTGGTTGCTATCGATATCTCTTACAGAGACCGGCTGATTCAGATTATTCGAAGAGCAATTCTCGAAGGAAAAGCTGAAGCAAAAGCTGCTTAGTGATGAACAAAATTGTACTAAGCTTTATCTATCTTCAAAAAAAGAATGTACACAATATACACATCTTCAGACGAAGAAAGGTGGAGATTGTGGTAGAAAATACCGGCAATGATTTAGAGATTAAGTGCAGTTTCTGTGAAAGAACCCTAGAACGAAGTGAAATAGTGCGTTACAGAGGAGCAATCTCTTGCAGAGAATGTGCAGAGAAAAAAAGCACACAGTCAAAACCGATGATCAAGCCATTCGTTTACTTGGCTGGAATTGGGTGTTTAATCGGGATGTTGACTTTTATTTACTTCACATTGGATGTCACTCTATACTCGCAAGTATTTTCAGAGTCTTACATTCAGCCTCTGGTTCCATTTTATGCAGGAATGACTTCAACAGTAGTTCTTGTTTCGCTGGGACTCTATGCGATCAATCGTGTTCATCTCTTTCAAGCTAGTATAGTTGGAGTATTAATGGGGATTCTAGCAGCATCATCTAGTGCCATGGCACTATACGATTTTGTAACACTAGGACCATACTTTGTAATTGAGGAAATAACATTCACCAAGACAATATACTACTATCCAACAGTATTGGCAACATATAGTCTATTTGTCATAGTCGCAGCTTTGTCAATTCTGCTACACATGGCAAATATCAAAACAGAAACTGTATCGATTGCTTCAGTTGCGCTGTTTCTATTATCGGCATCAATAGTCATGTCAATCTGGACGTGGATAATTGCAGGTGCTCTCAATACATTGACCTATGCAGTAGCATTTGGTTTCTTCGTGTCTAGAAAATCAGTATACGATGAAGAACCAATCCAACCTCTTTGATGGAACTTCGAAAACAAGTGAAATTTGAGAATTAATGCATCAAGGCAAAGGTTAAGAACCAAAAAGGGAAGTATCGCTTAACAGGCGCACACAGGTGAATAATTCATGTCTTTCGATTTAAGCGCAATGATGGAGAAATTAAAGGAAATCGAAGGTTTCGCAGAGAATGTAGCTGAAACTAAAAAGCTCGCTGATACTCTAGCTGAAAACTTCGCTAAGATGAAGATGTCTATTAACAAGACAATTAACGACAGTTTTGCCGAGATAGCTAACCAGATTGAAGAATTGAGGCAAAATATGGAGAAGATGGAAAACGTCAAGACAGATGCCCCAAAAGTTGAGTCTCCGGCCCCGGCTCCAGCCCCTGAACCTGTGCCAACGCCGGAGGTTACACCAGCTCCAGAACCTACTCCTGAGTCAGTTTCTGAACCAACTCCGGAGCCTGTTCCGGAGCCAGTAGTAGAACCAACTCCAGAAATTGTTCCAGAGCCGGTTTCAGAATCAGCTGAGGGTAATGATCAGTTAGATTTCTTGCTACAGCAAAAAGACCGACTCAAAGCACAATTGACTGATCTTCGCTTTGACTATATGCGTGGCTATATTCCTGAGGATGAGTACAAGACAAAGGAAGGTGACCTAGACACTCAACTTGAAGATTTGGACAAGCAAATTACCGCTCTCAAATAGTCAACGATTGACAATTTCAGTGGCTCCTTCTCCGAGAGAGAATGGGGCCAACTCATTTCTTTTTAATAGATTCATAAAATAAGAAGAGAGGGCGTACTCTGTATGAGTCGCCCACTTGTCTAATCAATCAGACTATTTCTTCGTAGTCTTTTTAGCTGCTGGTTTCTTGGCTTCATCCTTCTTTGGTTTAGCCTCTTTCTTCGCAGTAGCTTTCTTGGTTGTTGTCTTCTTTGCAGCTTCCTTCTTTGGTTTCTCTTCCTTCTTAGGTGCTGCCTTCTTTGGCTTAGCCTCTTTCTTCGCAGTAGCTTTCTTGGTCGTTGTCTTCTTCTTAGCTGGAGCTTTCTTCTTCTCATCGACTACAGGTTCAGGCTCAGGAACTGCAGAAGGTTGTACTTCAAGAGGCTCAACGATAACTTCAGGTCGTTCATCCTTACGCTCTTTACGTTCTCCACGTTCGCGTCGCTTCCGAGCTAACTTGCTTGGTTTGACTGCACCGGGAGTTCCAGCTGCTATAAGTGCCTCATCCATCTCTTCTGTAATTACAGGTTTTGAGGTTACAGAAGATGCAACTTCTTCAAAAACAGCTGCGAGCATAATTGGTGCACCACCTTCGCGCTTATTCATTTCGGATGGAGTGGTGTATACAATGAAACCGCCTTCTCGTATGTAGGGTATAAGTTCGCCTTTAACTTCTTTCTCTCTAAGAAGTTTACGCGCGACACTCATCCTGATATTGAACCGATTTGCAACATCATAACATGTGACGGACCTAGCTTTACCTAGGTACTCATCAATCCCTGACAAAACTTCAGGTTTCGGTACTGCGTCTCGAATTATTTTCTCGGTCTTGGTGGCAGATTTGCCCCACTTCTTTCGACTGATGGTAATTACTCTCCTAGATGCAACTGACTAGGTCTTGGCGGAAATCCAGAGGTGTGCTTTTAAAGATGCTCATCTATCGGTCGTTCGACATGGGAGATACACCAATGGGTGAAATAATTGACATCCTAAACTTGGTAAATCGTTTAGTTAGTACTGCATATCCAGAATTAAATCAATGTCGTATCAGAATAAAGTGGGGGCGTAGCAGTAGTTTTGCAACAATAAGTTGGACCCATGATTTCAAGGAGGTAAATATCAGATGCAGTAACGAAACAAGAAAATGGCATGAATCTGCACTTACGGGCCTTCTAGCTCATGAACTAAGTCATCCAGTTCAACAAACTAAATACCAGTCAGAATATAGTGCAGACATTGATGCAATCGAAAGAGGTTTTGGGCCATATTTAGGAATAGAGCGATTGGTTGTTGGAAAATATGATGATCATGTTATTCTAAAAGGGAAGGACAGATATCTTGGATACAGGTCCATTCGTCAGCTACTAAATGAAGATGAACTGGAACATCTAGATGCGCTTCTAACACAATTGAGACTTATACCAAGTAGGAAAGAACTACAGAAAGAGGTGCATCATGATATTATAATTATTCATTCAGAAACTAACACTATAATACAAATAGAAGGTCATAAATTCAAGATAGATATTCTGAAGGATGATGTAGAAGTTAGAACAATTGCGAAAGATAATACTATACATGTAATAATTGATGGTGAAGAGGTGGGCTACTTTAATAGCCCAATCAATTAGCAGTTTGATGTATCCTTACGTTCACTAATTTTGAGTTTGTGTGAAACACTTACATCGCTATTTGGTGGGATGTCCTCAGTTACCACGCAACCAGCAGAAATGATGCTATTCTCTCCAATACGTGTTGCTGGGTAGATTGATGCATTGACACCAATAACCACATGATCACCCACTATAGCACCGAATTTTTGTGAAGGTATCTGGACACCCTCAAGAAACAGAGGAGTGCTACCAGGCCGCCAGTTCCATAATTGAGCCCCAGCTTCGATGCATGTATCTGCTCCAATGAGTGAATCAGCTAAGTATGTCATCCTTCCAACGTTCACGCGTTCAAAGACCATAGTGTTTCTCATTTCTACAGAATAACCAATCCGTACTCCATCGCATAAACTACAATAATCACGGATTAGTGAATTATTACCGATGTAGACCTGTTTGCCAACATAGATTGGACCTTTCAATGTTGTATAGGGACGAATAATACTTCCTTCATCGATATACACGGACCCTTCTATTACAACACTTGGGTGAACATCCGCAGATTCAGCAATGAAACTACCCTTTCCACGAAGTTGACGGTCCATAACGATTCTATTTGCATTTAGTATATCCCAAGGCCATGTGAACTCAGCCCATTCCTTTTCCCATACAGCAGCAGATACTTGTCGCCCACTTGCAATGAATTCTTCGAAAGCCTTCTCCATCTTCCCGTGTTTTTCAAGTAAGTCAAGGAGTTCGCAGTTAAAGACGGAAATACCTGCAACAGCGTAATTACTCACATATCGATCCGGACCACCCTTCTCAACCAGTTTCTCAACCACCCCATTAGCACCGATTTTTACAGTACCAAATTGCTCTGGATTAGAAACAAGTGTGACGAGCAATGTCACATCCCCGCCAACTGTTTCGTGATTGGTGAGTGTTCTCTTAACCATCTCAGGTTCAACAAGAACATCACCATTCACAAGAAGAAATTCTTCTTCACCCTCAAGTTCCTCGTGAGCAGTCAGAATCGCATTTTCCGCACCTTCTTGCTTATGTTGAATGACATACCTGAATCTAACACCTTGATCTCCACCCATTTGGAAGTGATCAATCAATTCTTCCCTTCCGTGCCCAACAACTAGTATAATGTCACGAATCCCATTTTCTACAAGACTATCTATGATATATTGTAGAACTGGGCGTCCAGCTATCATTAACATAGATTTCGAGCGATTGGTCGTTAGCGGCCGAAGCCGTTTACCTTCTCCAGCAGTAAGCACGAGCGCTTTCATATTGGTCACACTACTTCTTTTCAGTACTAGTGCGCATAAAACTGTTGGCTGTTGTGAAATTGCACCATTCAGGGGTCTAAAAGTTTGAAGTAGATTCTTCTCACTCCAGCACCAACGTTTTTAGATTTTCCTATACTGATGCTTCCTATCTCGCTTGTATTAGCAACATGCGTTCCCGCGCAGGAAGCAGCATCATATTCGCCAATTAGAAGTACACGAAACTCCTTCACGGATTTTGGCACCATTTCTAAATATCTAGTCTGATATTCCCGTTCTTCAAGAAATCTTATTGCTTCATCACGAGGCATATTCCGAATCTCAACAGGGAGGTTCTGCCGCACTATTGCATTGACGCCAGATTCTACTTCACGTTTCATTTCTTCATCAAAAGATTCCAATGGAGTATAATCAGCTCTACTTTCTCCAGGTTTGATGTTGTTCCCCTTGGTTTCGACACCATAGTTGATTTGAAGATATCGCGAAAGTATGTGTTGGCATGTATGGAATCGCATGCACTCATACCGTCGATCCCAGTCGATTATTCCGTGAACGGCTGTACCTACTTGGAAAGGAGGCTCATCAATCAAATGGTGTATTTTACCTTCGATTTTCTTGACTTCTTTCACGGCAATGGTTTTTTCACCAGTAGAAATTTCACCTCGGTCACTTGTTTGACCACCACCTTCAGGGTAGAAGGCAGTTTTATCTAGGACCATATAGCCATCCCCGGATTCGATTACTTCAGCATCAAATTCTTTTAGATAATTATCGCTCATGTGCAATAAAACAGTCAATTTTAAGTTCGCCTCAAGTTTGGGATGTTTCTCTTACGTTTCGCCACTCTTCAACCGCAAGGTCTTTGGCATTTTCAAGTTCGTCGTCAGATAAACCTAGTTCTGGTGAAGCTGCTTCAATCATCGATCTGACCCCCTTTTCGGTTTCTTCTTCCATAATCCCATCGATGATAGCACTAACAGTGCCTTCCATAACATTGCGCTCTTTAAAAAATCTAGCTAGGGGAGTATTAGAAACCGGTACATATCCACTTGATGCCGATGCTTGTAAACCGATAGCTCTTGTTTTCGATTCGAACATCTCAGTAATGATTTCCTGACGAGAACGAACTGGTGGAACTGATAATTTCTTATCTTTCCCTGCTTCATTTTCCATTTTCTGCATCTGTTTTATCAGGTGACCCTTTACTTTAGCATTGGATTTCTTCTGTTTCATTGATTTAGCTTTCTTAGGTTTCTTCCCATCTTTAGGCTTTCTTCGTAGACCCACGGCAATAACAACTCCAATGACCCACAGTGTTCCAATCAGTATCAAGGGGTTTGAAAATAGTCCCAACATGTAGTCAAGAATATCGGTCACTTGCATAATTGGTCACCCCATTGTTACGAATTTACAGTTAAGCAATCTGTTTCAACACAACGTCAACTTTAAGGTTTATCCTGACGTGACAAAACTCGTAGTTCTTGGTGAACATCATGAATAGAACAAGAAAACTGCTTGATGAGTTGGTTTCTGGTAAAACAACAGTGGATGAAGTTGAAAAACAACTCAAAATGCTATTACTTGATAATATCGGAGAACTAGCTTTGCTTGATGTTAATCGAGAAGCACGAAGTGGAATTCCGGAAATTGTATTTGGTGCAACAAAAAATGCTGAAGACATTACACAAATTGTTCGAAGTATGCTAAGTTCACATAATGTAGCACTAGTAACAAGATTGACCCAAGAGAAACTGGATATTTTATCGAGTAATTTCAAAGAAGAAGAAATTGAAACATTTGGGAAGGATCCAATTCTCACCGCAATTGTGAGCCGCAAAGATTGGTTTGTGAAAGAAACAATTGGTAAGATAGCTATTATCACGGCTGGAACGTCAGATATCCCATATGCTAAAGAAGCTGAGGCTTTTGCTAAACTAGTAGGCATAGAAGTATTAAGCTACTATGATGTTGGAGTGTCTGGAATTCATAGATTGATTGAACCAATCAAGGAAATTGTATCAAAAGATGTTGACGCATTAATCGTATTTGCGGGGATGGAAGGAGCTCTGCCTACAGTTGTTGCTGCATTGGTTGATGTTCCAGTGATAGGAGTCCCAGTACCAACAGGTTATGGTTTTAGAGGTGAGGGTGAAACTGCGTTAGCGTCTATGCTTCAATCTTGCTCACCTGGACTTGCAGTAGTGAATATTGGAAATGGTCTTGGTGCGGCGACCGTAGCATCACTCATCGCCAAACGCGTCGCGAAGTATCGAAACTGAAACTACCTATCAAACTTGCTAGCAATTCCAAGGTAGACTTCGACAGATTGGTATACTTGGTCCAATTTTACAAACTCATTGGGTTGATGTGCTTGCTCAATTGACCCAGGTCCACAAATCACATTTATAATACCGACTTTGGGTTGAAGTACCGAACAATCAGTTCCATAGGTGGCACTACTAAGAGTAGGTCTATTTCCTGTGATTTTTTCTACTTCCTCAACGGCAATATGCACTATCTCTGAATCTTCCGGAGTCAAAACAGCAGGTTTTCCGTGTATGAATTCAACCCGGACTCTATCAGAGAGGCCTATAGCATAAATTCGCTCATTCATTTGTTCTAATAGGGAATCTGGAGATTGCCCCTTCACAGTTCTCATGTCCACTAGAGCTTCACAATAGGCCGCAACCACGTTAATTTTGATGCCACCTTGAATCATTCCAATGCTTATTGTTGGAGATCCCAACAAATCATGCTGCTCGTATGGATATGGTTCAGAGGTGATTGCAGTAAGTGCATCTATACAGAGTTGTATGGCATTTACTCCTTCCTCTGGTCGAGAACCATGGGAAGATTTTCCCTCTGCAATAACTTTTGACCAGAACAGACCTTTCTCACCAACAAGTACCTGAAGATCAGTTGGTTCTGCACAGACCCCGAATTTGACGCCATCAAGCTCTCCACTCTTTGCGATTTCCTCAGCACCAGAACAGCCACTCTCTTCATCAGAGGTCGTTAACACTAGGAGTGGTTTGTCATGCTTTTCTTCAGTATACTGAATGAGAGTTTCACAAAGAGCTGCGACTGGTCCTTTCATGTCGCATGCACCTCTCCCATAGAGAAGACCATTAATAATCTCAGAAGCAAATGGGTCATAGTCCCAACTATCAAGATTTCCGATTGGAACTGTGTCCATGTGACCGTGCATCACGAGTTCTCCTTTCTCACCATCATGACTTGAGAATATCAAATTCGGTCGTTTTCTTGGCCCAACAGATTTGCTTGAAATTCCGTGCGATTCCATATGGTCACAAAGTATCTTTCCAACCTCTTCTTCACAACCAGGCGGATTCTCGGAATTTGTGGAAATCAACTCCTTCAACAGGGAAAGAATTCGGGATTGATTCATAGCTAACACTTCGAGCAACAAATACAAATCAATGCTAATAAGGTTCTGATTCAGATGTGAACATGTTCATAAGGAATTGATACACTAACACATGTGGCAATCGATGACGCGGTTACCCCTGTCTGAGCATTTATTTTGCGATGAAGAACCAAGAGCAACCCGAGATTTGCCACCCCTTTTCCTTACTCAATAGAATGAATTGTTGTGTTGGCTGTAACCTACACGACAGCACCAATCGGTTTGGTGAGCGGGGAGAGAGATTTGAACATCAATCGCAACGTAAGTCGATCTCTAGAACTCGTCAGGTGTGATAACGAGCTGATTCTTTTCAAGAACCACTCCAAACTTCTGACCATCGTCTGCGACGACAGCGACATCTGCATCTCGGAGGAATCCTTTAACCCTCGCCCTGATTTTTCGAGATGGGAGATCGCCGATGCTTATGATGTAGGTTTCAGCCATTGATTAAACTCCAGCGGATGTTGTGATAGCGCGACAGTCTAAGAGGGATGCAAGACTTACTTCTATCATAGACATCGTGGTATATATAGGAAAATCAGACAATGAAGTACGCTAGAATGAGCGGAAACGGTAGTTCTGGGGGATTTTGCATCTACTCAATTTTGAATTCTCTAATCACATCTGGAGCGATATCTGATTCGTATTATGTCAGTTTCAAGCACCTTAACAAATGGCCAATTACTAATGACCACTCAACAGAATGAATCAACGCACAATTCTAAGCTCTTTTAATTTTCATTTTCTGTGAAAATCGCGAAATAATCCAAGAATGAAAGATTATATTGGAATAGCGAAATATGAGGCATAAGATGGTAAGTGGTTGTCAAAGATGGGAGAGAATCATAGAAACATTCGTAGCGAATCTTTTGAATGTGATTGGTGTGGAGTCACGTCTACCAAGGCAGCGGTTACTACAAAAAGTAAAACAAAATTCTATTGTTCGTCAGAGTGTAGTCGTGCAGAGGATTTTTCTGTCTTTGCCATTCTGTCAACATTTGGGTTCATAACCAGTTTTACGGTTCTATTCGTTCCAGTTCCTGACAGGTTTGGTGTGAGTTTGTTGGCAGCTATCATGGGATTCACCACGTTATTTTGTGCATTTGATACTTGGAAGGTCCGTAGAAGAACACCAAGAGGCTCAAGGCAAGAGCAATATATTGACAATGATATTGGTTGAGTCCAACTCACAATAAGGGTTAAGCACTCGGAATTCGTTCAATATCAATTGTAATCATAGTAGATACTGCATTAATTATACTACCTGGAGGGAAAGAAGGAAAATAATCCTGTAGATCTCAATAGACTTACAGGATTAGGATAGTACATCTCCAATCAAGGATTGTATGCAAACGGATGCCTTGCAGAATCCTTCTTTGCAATGATCTCATCAACACTTTGTCTCCCTTCAATGGCACGACGAATAGCATGCCTTACAGCGATGAAGTTGTTGATATGAACACGCCTTGGATTTGCAGCACTAGGATGAACAAATACATTCACTGCTAAGATGAGATCTGGGACCAACTCATGAGGTATTATCATATCGGTGATGGTTCGTTTGACTGCATCTGCCACAGCTTTCTGAGCAACGTCATAGACCATCTTCTTATGTTGCTCGGAGGTGATTGTGACTGTAGGTGCGAATACTGTTGCAAGTTCGAGATTTTTAATTATATTCGATGGATGAGTTCCTTCAATAATTTTACCAGCATCAACCAGAGCTTCCCTCATCGGACCGTCTCGAATTCCTAAAAGGAGATCCACATGCGCAACTTCTGTGTTACCTCCAAAGAGTGCTTCTCCATGAAGAAGTGTCAAATCTTTGACTGTATCAGGAACCATTCCAATAGCCTTTGGATATTCTTCGGCAATAATTGATTTTTTACCCATCTTGAAAGTGACAGGGGCACGAGGAATCATTTGTAAGTCCTCAAGGCATGCACGTAGTTCGTCTAGCTCACCATATCCCAATACATCGCCAACCTGAAGTGGAGGTCTAGCTTGACCTACAGGCACGCCAATCATATTTAAGGCAGCTTTGACTGCAAGACCTCCGCCGTTGTTGACAAATATACGAACAGTTTTTTGGATACTGCGTTGGATTATCATAGCCTCCTTCAAATCCCCATTAGCTAAAGCTGTCTGCATTTTGATGTATCTATTAGGAAAAACATTAGCACTAGCCAAGATTGCACCATTACATCCTGAGGCAAGCGCAGGGAGTGCAACTTCATCATGACCAACTACAACCTGAAAATTTTCAGGTCGGCGAACCAGAATTGTTGTAAGATTAATGAGGTCTCCACTGGAATCTTTGAGTCCTATAATTCCGTCGATCTCTCTCAATCCGTCAATCATTGTCCAATGGAGAGGGACTCCAGTAACTTGGGGAATGTTATAAACAAAGATTGGGATGTCACTGTTGTTAGCAACTTTTTCAAAGTGCTCGTAGATTTCTTTTGGAGAAGGCTTTAGAAAATATGGTGATACAACAAGAGCTGCATTAGCTCCTAATTCTGCAGCGCGTCGAGTGAGTTTGATTACATCACTAGTGTATGCAGCCCCGGTACCTGCAATAACGGGAACTCTACCCTTAGCGGCCTCGCAGGCAATACGAATTGCATCAACCTTCTCATCGAACTTCATACTAGTGAATTCGCCAGTGGTTCCACAGGGAACAATGCCAGTTGCGCCAGCCTTGATTACATATTCAATCAAATTTCGAAATTGTTTTTCATTCACGCCATTCTCATCAAATGGAGTTACGAGAGCTGGGTAGACTCCATGGAAAAGAAATTCTTCTTCAGACATTTGAATTACCTCCAAATCCCAGCAAGCGCAGTTTCAACAGCTTGCTGTGTTGCAGTTACCATTTCACGACGATCTCTCGAATCAAGATCAATATCCAACGCGATAATAGCTATATCTTCAGTCTTTGATTTCTTGGGTATCTTTCCTTTTTCAAGAAATGATGCTACAGCTTTAGCAGCACCAGATTGGACAGGGCCGTAGAATAATGATGCCTGCCGCATTGATGTGATTTTACGTGTGGGAAACATCAGACTACTGGGTTTCACTGGTAAATTCGGTTCTAGAATTACAGTCAGTCCTTCATGACCATGTTTCGCCCTGGTGAGTAATTTCACAAAAGCATGGCCAATCGATCCGGTCTTTGGGCCAGCCACAATTCCTACTGAAACAGTATCATTTGAGGCTTGACTTGTCATCAATCCAGCAGAGTGTCCAAGAGTGATTCCTTGATTCTCAAGCACTTCCAGAATCCGAATATCTTTCTGTATTGGCTCATAGTCGTGCTTGTCAATGACACCGAGTTTCTCAAGTTCTAGACGAATTTCATCTTTGATCTCTGGTGTCAATGTACCACCTGTGTTCAGGGGCATTCGACATCTTCCAGCCTTTATGCCCATCATTCTCAAAGCGGCCTTAATTGGTGGGGCAGCACCATATTTCAGGACCATGCGTGCGAAGGTTTGAGCTTCACGCTGAAGTTTTGCAGCTTCGTCTATTTTGTTGGATCTTGCTAGCTTCATAATCTCAAGCCAGATATGAGGAATAACATTAGCTGAAGCCATAATTGCGGCATTGGAGCCTGCAACAACTGCGGATAAGAAAGCTTCATCTGCACCGCAAAGGACCTCAATCTTACCCTTAAGTTTCTGAATCAATTCGAGCAGGTACGGAACATTTCCACTACTGTCTTTTATTCCTACTACATTGTCAATATCAGCAAGGTCTTCCACGACATTAGGGTTGAGCTGACCTAGAGTACATTGGGGAATATTGTAGAGGATAAGAGGGAGTCCGCCTTTGCTAGCTATCGTTGCATAATGCTCGTAGTACCCTTTATCGGCAGGTCGTAAATAATAGGGTGAGATAACAAGCGCGGCGTCGCATCCAAGATCTGCAGCATACTTTGTCAGCAACACAGTAGCTTTAGTGCTGTGTTGACCTGTACCTGCAATAATAGGAACCCTTCCATCGACAAATTCTACTGTTAATTTTAACAGCTTCTTTCTTTCCTCAGTGCGCATGTAAGAGAATTCACCAGTAGTACCAGCGGGAACAACACCAGTCACGCCCTTACTGAGTGTATAGTCAATAACCTGTTTGAAGCCGTCCTCATCAATATCGCCATCTCGGGAAAATGGTGTGACAAGGGCTGGCATTACACCTTTAGGTTCGAATTTAGTCACGGAATCACCTTGGTACGGTGCAAATTAGTGGTGTATAAATGACCTTCGCTTGCAGATTTCTGGTTAAAAAATGAAAGTTGCTTTATGGAAGTAGTGTTTAAGATAATCCATGCCAGAATTTGTGGTTGGTCTTACGACATGTCCAAGAAATAAGAGCGAGGATTTAGCTCATAGTCTAGTTGATGAGCGTGTTTGCGCTTGCGTAAATATTGTTTCAAGTGTGAAGAGTATCTATCACTGGAAAGATGAGATTGTTACTGATGAAGAATCACTCCTGATTATGAAGACACAAGAAGACTACAAAGAAATCCTCTGGGAATCTATCAAGAAGATGCATCCATACGATGTACCAGAATTCGTGATTCTTCCAATTAAGTGGGGCTCAGCTAACTACCTCAATTGGATATCAGAGAATATTAAGGATTCAAGTTGACCTACGCAATATCTGCTCTTCTTGCCGCATATACCAGTGACTCATTGAAGTACTTGCCAACAATCGCGCTTAGCGCTGGACCAATCACGTAGTTAATTTCTCCTGGGAGAAGCTCTTTGATATTTGTTTTTGAAGTCAACTTACCTTGTCTCTTGAGAGTAGCAATCTCACGATCAATTGTAGACTTTGCTTTATCCCATGCCATCGGTTCTGCGCCTTTTCCAGCACCAATCAAACCATCCTTTATTTCAAAGAGTGCTCGCATAATGAAAATAGACAGGTTCTCAGAATCATTTGCTTCTTTGATGAAAGATTTCTTGTGTTGAGGACATTGACCATCTGGTGTCACTGTACCACATGCCGTACAAATTAATCGACCTCTGTTTGTCTTGATATAATAGCTAAGTAGATTTGAACACTTTACGGTATCACTCTGAGTCCATTCGAGTCCCTTTGTGCCAACTCTGCTTATTGCACGGAATACAGTTGCACCTTTATTTTGTAGATACATTAGGACATCTATTCCGATTTTCTTTGATTCAATTGCCCGTGCTTCCTTCTCTTTTACCTCGAATGCATATTCTTCCTTGGATAGCTTTTCAAGACGTTCCTGCCTCAAAAATCGCTGCATAACGTCATAGGCAATTGCGTAATTATCAAATTCTAAGTTCTCCATATTGAGAGGCTTATCGATGATTCCTTCAAAGACAGGACTTGGAGTATTCTCAAGATCCTTTCCAGCTGCCATCATATCCTTACTTGAAAATCTTGCATGCATCCAAGTGCAAATACTTGTAGCATCCAATTCTGGATGCATGATTTTCATCTCGTAAATTCTCATTGATGCTAAATCTATCAAAATCTCCTCTCTTAGAAATTGGAGAGTGACATCAGTATCCTCATAGATACTTTTCAGAAGTGCCTTGATTCTAAGTAAATCTTGTTTTGAACGAATATATGATTCAACTACCCTTGTTAAGTTAGTCAGGATACTCGTAGTGAAGTGCCAGATAATATCTAACTTAATAGATGCAGTTGTTTCTTCTTCTACTCTCGCCTGACTGAAATCTTTTGCTGATGAGATACCTAAATTGCTCAAAGCACCACTCTGAACCTGTTCACGGATTTCCATTAGCCGAACCATCTCTTCAGGTGGCGGAACTCTCATCTTCTTCTTCAGTTCCTCCAGAACTTCGATTTCCATACCAACCAGAGTTTTTCGATCTTTTATCAGTACATCCAATGTGATTTTATCCAACTCAGCGGCATTGAGACCTCTGGATTTGAGCATACCCTTGACTGGGCGATTCATAGTAATCTCGAGTTTTTCCAAAGTCTTCAAGGAGCGTTCGAGCATCTCCATCTCTTCCTTACTCACCTGCGGACCAGAGGGAGATTCATCCTTGATTTCATTCAATAACTTGAAACCTTCCGCAATAATAGAAACATCAGATATTCCTTTTCTGCGAAGTTGCGCTCTAATATCATCCTCGCTGATTTGGAGGAGATTTGAGAGAATTTCTAAAACGGATTCAGGTTCCGATGCAAAAATATCAGAGAGAGGTCCAGTAACATAGTTCCCAAGTTGATTTTCGTAATTTTCTATAGTTGTTGGAGTATCGAAGTCCTCTTCTATGACTTCAAGAAGTCCAAGTCTTATTTTATGAGCAATCCTGATACCTTTCAAATCATCTTCTGGTTTGCAGAACTTCTTAGAGATTGCATCAGCAATCGAATCCCAACTTCTAGGTGGTATTAAAGATTCAACTAGCCGCCCTTTAGCATACTCAATTCGCCCATAAATTTTTTCAAGACCCATCTTTAGGATAGTTGTTTCTGGTACTTCGGATGGATGTTCACGCAGGAGCTCTTCTCTTAGTGTCATTGCACTCTCCTTGAGCCCTGATGCTTTTGTATAGAGTTCATCACGCCATTGAGGACCCCATCCAGTAACTTCCAAAATGAGGTCAATATCATGATTCGGAGTATATCCAGCAGGAATCTTTCGCAAATATTCCTTCACCATTCCAATTATCTTCTCTTTGATATCATGTGCTGAACTGTCAGTTCCTGCAAGGTCATTGCATAAACGAATTGTCAATTCACTCAAGATACGGGAAGTATCAATTTCTTCACGTTGTTTGTCCGCAAACAACTGACGAACTTCAAGTTCAAGTTGGCGACGCTCTTCTTGCCCAAGTTGATCCTTACCCTCTTCGGGTGTATGTTCGGGAGAGTCTGATGCCTCGAGAAGACGAATTCCTTGGTAACTGTGAAGATAGAATGATGCAAAGAAAGAAAATACATCCTCTAGAGGTTGCGTTTCAGAAAGAATTTCGGAAAAGAGCTGTCTATCCCGTGTGCTTCTCATATGAGTTGCTAAAGCCTCTCTGAGTAGAATTTCTTTTCCAGCTTCGCTACCTTGTCTGGTTTTTAGTACCCACGAACTTGCCATCCATATCACCTCAGAAAAGTGCTCCCTATAGAAACGGTCAAGCTATCAGCATAGTATTCGTATGTTACAAGATAGAGCAAGTCAGAATTTTTGGGATCTCTTAGATACACACGGGATATCCGCGGTAGTAGTCGGCCAAGTGCACGTATTCGAGATTCCATTAGATATTCTAAGAAGTCATCCCCAATATTGAGACTGATTGAATTAACTGCTCCGATTCCTTCTGACTGTAGTCTCAGAATTCGTCTTGCAAAGGTTTCTTCCATTCTTGTTTCACGTTCCTTCATCTCCGACAATTTACCATAGATTAGGTCGCGCAACTCAACATAGTAATGGAGGGTTGGCTCTGGTTGAGGTTCTGGCGGAAACGATTTCTCTTGTTCGACAGGATATTCTCTTCTAATTACCTCAATTCGTGGTTCAAGCGGTGAAGGTCGCTCAGGTTCAAGAGGCGCAGGTGGAGGTTGAGTAACATATCCCGTTTCATCAGGGACTATAGAATCCATAGCAATCTTTCTTTGTTCCAATTTTTCCTGATACTCTCGGAGCGCTTGAGCATAGGTTGCAGTTTCAGTTTCAAATTGTCGGGTCGCATCGGCTATCAAATTCTCGCGATTTTGCTTTCTTTGACGTATACTTTCATTTTCACTCTCAATTTCCTTACACTCGGCTTCCCATTCTGCAAATTCAGCTTTGTAAATTGCTTCTTTAGCATCAGCTTCAGATTTAACACGATCAGACATAGAAGTTGCAGATATAGCCTGACCAAGGACTTCGTGAACAAATTCCAATAAGTCTAGAAGAATCTCGGAACTTGGTTTGGAACTATCTATACTCTCTTTAAATCCTTCAACCCAAGAACGTGCTTCCTCCAGCCATGCTTCGGATTTTTCACCAGCACTCTCAACTGCATTTGCAAGTTCTGATACAATTGTTGTCCCTTGGGAGTCGGACTGTTCAATCATCTTACGTATGAATTGTTTGGATAGAATAGTATCAGCAACATTTGGAATCACATCTTTAACAGTACTTTGGAAAGTATCTAAAATCTCCATGATTGCTCGTCCTTTTTCATTAAGAGGCCCATCAGGTTGTGGAACAGAGTATTTTTTCTGTATCTCTGAGCGAGCGATTTCAGCTACATCAGAAAAGCCAATCAAATTCCAAACATCAATACGTTTGAAGGTTTCAATCATTTCTCGTGTTATGACATCCATCAATTGGATGTAATCCCTGTACTCTGTACCTGTATAGGATTTCTTTGAAAATGCGGCATTGAGTTGCGATTGAACCTCTGCATAGAATTTCTCAAAAAGCATGCTATCGGTGGATTCCATTCCCTCAGTCAGAGCTTCTTGGCGAAAATCTCGCAGCGCAGAAAAGAAAGCTTCTCGTGCCGCAGAAACCACTAGATACTGGTCAAGCTCCTTGGAGAAGTATTGTGCCACTTTCTTCGCATTTGCTACAGCATAACTCAGAGTTCCTTTTAGTTGCCAAGCATGCATCTCTTCAGAACCAATAACCTCACGCTCAAGAGATTGGATGAAGCAATTTACAATTTCATCGGCAAGTCTCTTTTTTATTCCTGAAAATCTATCAACATTACTTTCAATATCTGAAAGAAGGGCACTCTTATGTCCCTTAATATCAAAATTCTTTCCAGAGCTGAGATGTTGTTCCACAAGAAAATCTAGTGATTCAACTGTTTCATCAAAATATTTTGCAAATTCTTCAATCTTTCCTTTAAGAGAGCCTAGGTCAGACAGAGAGATAGAGTCACGTTGGAGGTATTCTTTTAGTATTTTGATTACAGAAGCTGCTACATCAGCTTCCTCCATAGCATAAGCATACATATTCAACTCAATGAGAATGTCGCGGCCTGTTTCTGGGACAATTTTGGTTAACATTTCTATTGCACTTGGAGTTAAGACTCGATGTTTGAAATGTTCAACATTTGCACCAGAGCTTGGTACTTTGAAATCAAGACTCCTCCGACTTGATATTTTCATAGAAGGAGGAAGTAAGGTGAAATCATCATAAACATCCATCTTAGCTACTACATCAACATCGATATGATCTGTCTTAACCTGAAATGAATCCCAAGATCCCTGAAAACGTCGATCAATCATATCAACAAATAAAACACTGTTTAATCGGTCTGCAAATTTCCGAATAACAGCAAGACCCTCTAGTTCATAATTCATCTCATTATTGATAATCGCAGTTTCAATATCGCCAATTTTCTTTGCCAAGTTTTTCACATAGCTATCAATCTTGAATGGATCTACTACTCCACGTTCCCAGCTTAAGACACAGACATGAGAGCCAACACCACCTTCAGAACCCCCTGCAACTACAAGCTGTTCTGGGAGTACACCAGGACCTGGTGTGCGTTCAAGATTCCATTCAATGGCAAGTAGTTCAAGCCCCTCTGATAACATCAGAGTATCACGGATTGTGAAGATGAGTGGTGCAATATTCATTGACACAGTCTGTGAGTTCTGCTCAAGCATACTTCCTGTACCTATTGCACTACCGATAGGATAGCCAAGACCTGTTGTCGAACCAAACACAGATGCTGATGCCATTCTAATTGCTTCTACAGTACTCGTAGTTTGAACTTCTTTTCGACTCGTTCCACTCATTGTGTTTCCTCCGTGATTTAATTGGTGAGAGATTAAGACCTAAGGTTGTATCAAGGGCACTGCTGTATCATTTGAATCTAGTGTGCTTGTAACCAATTATTCAAATTGTGACCCAGATTCCCTTCCCTAGGTCTTTAACTAGTCCAGCTTCAGCAAGTCCCTCAAGTGTGACCAGAATCGTCGTGGCAAGAAGTGCGTCCAGAGTCGTGGGAATTGGGACACTCCGAGACTGATGTATATCAAACTCAATTTGCTCAATGTCAGCCTCTCCTCTTGCTTCAAGATGTGAGAGAATGGTGTCCTGAAGATGGATTATGCCATCTCGGACTCCTTCAAATTGTAACCGGATATCCCCAAACATTGCAGGAACATCATGAGCTGGTAAAAGATAATCTATTCCTAATTTTGATAAGGAATCCAAAGCTGCTAATTTTGCCACAATACTCCCACTAAGATCCACATAGAATTTACGAGGGTCATTTGGGAAATTATTAACTTCATCACCTGAGAATAGGATCTTCTGTGACGGTTCATAAAAGACGCAGTGGCCGGCAGAGTGGCCACCTGTATGAATTACTCGAAGTGATAAGTTGCCAATCTCAATCTGCTGACCGTGAGAAAGAAGACGATTGGGTTCAATACCTCTATAATTAACCCGAAGTGGACTCTTGTCCAATTTCATCGATAGTCGTTGAGCTCTATCCATTAGAAGACGCTCATTCAGGAATGAAGAGGGGTTTCTCAATAACTCAGCATCTTCTCTATGAATCAAGATTGGAGCATCAGTTGATTTTCGTAGACGACCGGCACCGCCAGCATGATCAGGGTGACCATGAGTACAGAGTATTCCTATTAGGTCATTCTTGGGAATTAATCCAAATCGCTTCAGAGTTATCTCTATATCGTCACCAGGGTCACCTGCGGTTCCAGGATCGATGA
>Ga0307419_10000495_pt1 | contig 19811 bp, 18 predicted proteins | sample SalMarWE160230MG_2_FD_202512 | JGI IMG/M metagenome (GOLD analysis project Ga0307419, IMG submission 202512) | Salt marsh sediment microbial communities from the Plum Island Ecosystem LTER, Massachusetts, United States - WE1602-30 | ecosystem: Environmental > Aquatic > Marine > Intertidal zone... | reverse complement strand
CTGAAGTAACCCCCGTAACCCGAATAGACCACCGCCCTGTTGGGGACGGAAAGAGGGGACCAATTACAGAAAATATCCAGGAGCTGTTTTTCAAAACAGTTGGCGGAAAAGAAAAACGATCCTCCGAATGGCTTGCTTATGTTAAAACAGCAACCATGGCAGAATATGTATAAATCTTGCTGGCTCGATCTCCCGATCTTGGTCTGCAAGTACAAACCAAGATCGGGAGATGCTCGATCGGTTGATCAACCAACACCCTTTTGGTATTGTTGCCGGGGAAGTGAATAAATAGAATTCAATTGAAAATATTCCGAGACAATTTCTTGACATAAAATAAAAATCAATGTAAAATCCTGCCTAATGAAAAGTGTATCGATATTTCCCAATTCTCAAAAAGTCCAGTCATCCATAAAGCCTATGGGGATGCTCAAGGCTCTCATCGGAGAGCCAGATATTAATTGGACCGGTTGATGCCTTGAGATTATCTATTTAATTAAGAATCCAGATTAACCGCCCACTACCAGGCGGTTTTTTTGTTAATGGCAAGCCAGTTCTATTTTCCAATTAAGACAGCAGATTTCAGAAGAAAAGAGTGATTGTAGCAAGCTTAAAGAACAATAAAGAATCAACACCAGGAGAAGATTTATGCCGATCAAGATCCCCAATCAACTACCCGCAAAGGAGATTTTAGAAAGCGAAAATATCTTTGTTATGGATGAGAACAGGGCTTTACAGCAAGATATTCGCCCAATCAGGATCGCCATCCTGAATCTGATGCCTACCAAAATCACAACAGAAACCCAATTATTGAGGCTTATAGGCAATACTGCTCTGCAGGTGGAACCAGTGCTGATCCGGATGAGCACTCATAAAAGCAAAAATACACCTCAAAGCCATCTGCAGACATTCTATAAGACCTTTCTGGAAATCCAAAATGAAAAATTTGATGGTTTGATAGTCACCGGAGCGCCTGTGGAACATCTTTCCTTTGAAGAAGTTGATTACTGGGATGAATTAGTAGAGATCTTTTCATGGGCTAACAGCAACATATTTGCCCATTTTTATATTTGCTGGGCAGCCCAGGCAGCCCTTTGCCATCGGTTCGGGATCCCCAAACACCCGCTTCCTGCCAAGAAATTTGGGGCTTATACTCATCGGGTAGTTAAGCAAAACGTCAAGCTTCTTCGCGGTTTTGATGATGAATTTTATGCTCCCCACTCACGTCATACGGAAATTTCCCGGCTAGATATCGAAAAAGAGCCACTTCTGGAAATACTGGTTGAGTCTTCAGAAGCTGGCATTTACATTGTTGGAACAACCGATGAAAGGCAGCTCTTTGTCACTGGCTATACTGAATATGATCCCCTCACTCTGAAACGGGAGTATGATCGGGATCTGGCAGACAATAAGCCAATTCAAGTGCCGGTCAATTATTACCCTGATAACGATCCAAACCAATTGCCTGTCGTCAGATGGCGAAGTCATGCCAATCTGTTGTTCGCCAACTGGATCAATTACTATGTCTACCAGGAAACCCCGTTTGACCTGGATCAAATTTCCGATCATTCAAACAAACTTTTATAGGTATTTACAAGGAGAGAATCATGAACAAAAAAACACCCGAATATGAATACAGATTCACCACACGTCAGCTGCATGTCGGGCATCAACCTGATCCGGAAACAAAATCCCGGGCAGTGCCTATTTACCAAACAACTTCTTATCTGTTCGATAATACTGACCATGCCGCACGACTTTTTTCACTGGAGGAAAGCGGCAACATCTACACCAGGATCATGAATCCAACCAGCGATGTTTTTGAACAGCGAATTGCTGATCTAGAAGGTGGCATCGGCGCCCTGGCAACTAGCTCCGGGTCCGGTGCTCAGGTGCAGGCCATATTTGCGCTGGCTGGGGCTGGCGACCATATTGTATCTGCATCCACGCTGTATGGTGGAACGTACAATCAATTCGCCTATACGCTCCCACGGCTCGGCATCGAGGTCACCTTTGTTGATCCGCGGGATCCGGATAACTTCCGCCGGGCCATTAAACCGAACACCAAACTGATATATGGAGAAACCTTGGGAAATCCAAGGATAAATATCTTTCCATTCGAAGAAGTAACCTCAATTGCCCGGGAAAATGGCATTCCTCTGATGATCGATAACACATTCGCCTCACCTTACCTTTTTCGCCCATTTGAATGGGGAGCAAATATTGTTATCCATTCCGCTACCAAGTTTATTGGAGGCCATGGAACCTCTATTGGCGGTGTTATCGTGGATGGCGGTAATTTCCAATGGGAAGGCAATCCCCGATTTCCAAACTTTAACCAGCCAGATGACTCATATCACGGTCTGATCTACGCCCAGCTTGGTCCAGCGGCATTCATCACCAAAGCCCGGGTGCAGATTTTACGAGATATTGGTGGATGTATTTCACCCTTTAATTCATTCCTCTTTCTCCAGGGACTGGAAACACTGAGTTTAAGAATGCAGCGCCACGTGGAAAATACTCAAAAAGTTGCTGAGTTCTTAGACCAACATAAACAGGTGGTCTGGGTCAGCTACCCGGGTCTGGAAAACAGCCCGGATTTTACAGCCAAACAAAAATATTTACCCAAAGGCGCAGGTGCGGTCCTGGGATTTGGCATTCAAGGTGGTATTGAAGCTGGAAAAAAATTCATCAATAACCTCAAACTTTTCAGCCACCTGGCCAATGTTGGAGACGCCAAAAGCCTTGCCATCCATCCTGCCAGCACGACCCATGCACAGCTGAACGAAGAACAACTTGAAAGCGCCGGGGTAACACCGGACTTTATTCGATTAAGTATCGGGCTGGAAGATATTGAAGATATCCTCTGGGATCTTGATCAGGCTTTACAAGCGTGAATATTAAACCTGATGGAATAAATAGTTCGCATTTCATATTTAAGAGAAATGCTGGATGGTCTTCTCTCTGCTGTTCTGTTTTAAATATCAAGCTAATTTCGTAATGCGAGGAGGAATTTTTATTGCCAAACTGACCCAATATTTACACTATTTACAAAGGGAAGTTGACTGCTGATCCTTTACTCCCAATAAAGAAGAATCTCTGCCCAATTCTAGAGAGATTGGGGTTGATTATATCTTGGTAGGATTTATAAACATGTTATAATCCTTGCTAATATTTATCAATCATCAAAACGCTGATCGGTACGAGTAACCTTTTTTATTACTACAGAGAACGAGGGTCACAGGCTGAAAACCCTCCAAGTGAGACAAAGGTGAAAACCCACCGGGAGTGAGTTTCTCAAATCATTAAGTACGAAAGTATGAAACTCCGGACAGCCCGTTATCGCTATACGAGTGCTTGACGTGAAAAAGTCAGTGAACTTGGGTGGAACCACGCGCACAAAAACCGCGTCCCTATTGGACGTGGTTTTTGTTTAAAGGAGGAGATAAGAAAAATGGCTAAAAGAATAATACCCCTTCTCTGTTTAGGAGTAGGGAAAGTTGGCAGAGAACTATTACGGCAAATACTGAGTGATGGAGATACCATCGCTCAACGAACAGACCTATCGCTCGTTCCGATTATTGTCGCCGATACCAGTGGAGCATTGGTAAACCCCGTCGGCTTCTCAGAAAAGACACTTCAGTCTGCACTTGAGGTGACCTCAAATGGTAAACAACTGTCGATATTACCAGACCATCAGTCCTTACCAGCGATTAAGGAAGTTTGCCGTCCGGGTATGATTGTAATTGATTTGACTGCATCATCTGAAACAATGTCCATTTTAATGGAGGCTCTAGAATGTGGATGTGATGTCGTGCTAGCAAATAAAATCCCGTTAACAAGCCCATGGCAACAGGTTCAGAAACTGTTTGATAATCCTAAATTGCGTTATGAGTGTACAGTGGGAGCAGGATTGCCGTTGATCGAGACATTGCGATATTTACTTGATACGGGCGATCAGGTTACAGCCATAGAAGGATGCTTAAGTGGAACATTGGGATACTTGTGCACCGAAATGGAACGATTGGTGTCTTTCTCAGAAGCCGTGCAAACAGCGCGTAAGAGAGATTATACTGAACCAGATCCAAGGGATGATCTAAGCGGAAAGGATGTAGCAAGGAAAGCACTGATTTTAGCCCGTACCGCTGGATGGCCCCTTACAGAAGAGGATCTTGATGTTAACCCGCTCTATCCAATTTCATTTTCCGACATGACCCAGGAATCGTTTTTAGTTAAAATGCGTTCCTTGGATGGCCAGTATAGATCACAGTTTGAGACAGCAAATGCAAATAATAAATCCTTGCGTTATGTAGCTCGGATCACTCCTGCGGGAGGAGAGGTTGGTTTAGTATCCATCGAGCGAAATAGTTCGTTAGGAGCGCTGCGGGGTCCAACAAACTACATTTCCCTGCAAACCAAGCGGTATTTTGAAAATCCATTGATAATCTCCGGTCCTGGGGCGGGTCCAGCGGTTACAGCTTCAGGGGTGATCGGGGATGTGATTAAATTGGCACAAAGCAATCAAGGCGGTTGATTAAGGGAAGGAGGAAGGTATGAGCACATTGATAATGAAATTTGGCGGCACCTCGGTAGGCAGCGCTAAAGCTCATGCTCAAGCAGTTGAAATTGTGCTGGAGCAATCCCGAGAATGGGATCGTCTGGTCATTGTTGTTTCTGCGATGAGCGGAGTGACTGATCTGTTGATCAAGGGAGCCCGGACAGCTTCCCAGGGTGATGACCAAACTTATCAGGGCGTTGTAAAGGATCTTCGAACCCGTCATTACCGTGTGGTGGATGAACTTCTGGATGGCAGTGGAGAACAAGCCCATATTAAGGCTTCTGTAGATCAGTATCTTGATGATTTCGCTGTATTCTGCAACAGCATTCACGTATTGGGAGAGTTAACACCGCGGGCAATGGATGCAATCTCTTCTTTTGGAGAAAGAATCAACGCCAGGATTCTGGCTGCTATTCTTCGCCAGCAAGGTTTACATAGCGAAGCGGTCGATTCTACAGAGCTGATTATCACGGATGAGAAATTCCAAAATGCAGTCCCGTTGATGGATCTTACCCGGAAACAGATCGAGAAAGTATTGATCCCACGCTTAGACCAAGGAGAGGTACCGGTGGTCACGGGTTTTATGGCCGCCACAGAAAAAAGAGTAACCACGACACTTGGACGGGGAGGCAGCGATTACAGCGCATCCATTTTGGGGGTCTGCCTGGATGCCGATGAAGTCTGGATTTGGACTGACGTTAACGGGGTCATGACCTCGGACCCGAAGATTGTCCCTGAGGCGATATCTTTGCCGCTCCTGTCTTATAACGAAATTAGTGAATTGGCATACTTCGGCGCCAAAGTGGTTCATCCCCGGACAATCCGGCCAGTCGTGGAAGGCGGAATACCATTAAGGGTTAAAAATACCACCAATCCAAAACATCCCGGTACCCTCATTGATCAGAATCCTGATCTTGGTAAAAGCACTGTAAAAGCAGTTACCCTTATTGAGGGATTGAGCATGGTCAATGTGGAAGGCAGAGGTATGATGGGGGTGCCCGGGATTGCCGCAAGAACTTTCGCTGCTGTTGCCAGCCAGGGAGCCAGCGTATTAATGATCACCCAGGCTTCATCTGAACAGTCAATTTCTTTTCTCTTACCAATGGAAAGTGTTGAATTGGTTCTTAGTGCGCTCAGGGATGAGATGGTACTGGAGTTGGCCAGGAAAGACATAGATAAGATCTGGTCAATGGATAATATGGTCATTGTTACCGCGGTAGGAGCGGGTTTGAGAGAAACACCAGGAATAGGGGCTCGGATATTTGGCGCTCTGGCCGAGGTTGGAATCAATGTCATCGCTGTTGCCCAGGGCTCCTCAGAATGCAGCATATCTTTGGCAATCGCGGCGAAAGATGCAGAACACGCTGTTCGACAGATTCATACGGTTGTACTGGATGACTCTGGAGGATGATTTTATGGATCAATGGAGGGTATAGTGATGAAAAAAAATAAAATCCGGGTAGGTCTATTGGGTGCAACAGGGATGGTGGGACAAAACTTTCTTCGATTGCTGGAAAACCATCCCTGGTTTGAGGTCACCTACCTTGCCGCTTCTCCTCAATCCGCAGGTAAGATATACCGGGATGCTGTTTATGGTCGTTGGTTAATGGAGGGAGAGATCCCTGAACGGGTAGCCAACTTAACGGTCAACTCAATTCACAAAATTGAGGCAGTCGCCGAGGCGTGTGATTTTGTTTTTTCTGCATTCAACCTGGAAAAAGAGGCGGGGAGAAAACTTGAAGCACAGTATGCTGATTATTTGCCGGTTATCTCAAACAATTCCGCTCACCGCCTCACTGAGGATGTTCCTCTCGTTATCCCGGAAGTTAACCCGCATCACTTGGAAATCATCCCTGCCCAGCAGCGAAATCGGTGTTGGGACAAAGGTTTTATAATTACCAAACCCAATTGCAGTTTGCAAAGTTACCTGCCACCTGTTTCTGCATTGATTGCAGCAGGGTATCCGGTGGAGGGCATGGTTATAACCACACTTCAAGCAGTGTCCGGGGCAGGATATCCGGGACCATCCGCTCTGGCTATGATTGACAACATCATCCCCTTTATTCAGGGTGAAGAGGAAAAGAGCGAACGGGAACCGTTAAAAATCATGGGTTCTATCCAGGATGGTAAATTTATAGATCTCGATACAATGACTCTCTCGGTCCACTGCACTCGTGTTCCGGTGAGCCACGGGCATATGGCCACTGTCAGCCTTAAATTTATGGATAAAAAGCCCACGCTGGCGGAGATCCAGAATATCTGGCAATCATTTGAAGGAGTTCCCCAGACATTGAACTTACCTTCCGCCCCGCACCCTCCCATAGAACTACGTCATGAGATCGATCGCCCTCAACCGGCAAAAGACCGGGATGCAGGAAATGGGATGGCTATATCCGTTGGTCGGTTGCGCGAGTGCCCCTTGTTGGATATTCGATTTGTTGCTCTCTCGCACAACACCATTCGTGGAGCTGCCGGGGGTGCGATCCTGAGTGCCGAGCTTCTCAAAGCAAAAGGCTACCTATAGCCAAAACACGAATCCGGACAATGGCTGTTAGGGAACAGATAGTAATTTATGTGGAGAAACCTCACTGAGGGAAACAAATAAGTTTGCAGGAGTGAGCATGAATGTTTATGGAAAGACTTCATTGTACGAAATTTTAGGCGACTTTGTTGTTTTTCGTAACCTGGATCCGGTTGATTCTCGCCTGCCAACACTGAATGATGTCAGGAATTCGGTGGATATCCCGGGAGGGAAAACCCCGCGAAAAGGACAACCGGCCTACGCGCAAGTTGTTGTTCGGCTGCTGCCCGCAGCAGCTAAACTGATCGATCCAAACTACACTATTCAGCAGTTGGTATATATCGGCGATACACGTATGAATGATGGTAATGCGTTTATGACCATTGCCGATGCTGGTAATTGGCGGGGGATCGCTTTTATTGCTGCTGAAAACCAACATCCTCCTGCCGTAGATCTTGTTGAGGAGGGAACGACTACTCTCTTTCTTGCGAATCGCTGGTCAGCTTTGAGCGATTTCGAGACCTACTGCCACGATCATGATTTTAACTTGATGGAGGGTACGGCAGTAATCATTGATCTGGACAAGACAGCCCTTGGCGCCCGGGGACGCAATGATCAGGTCATCAACCTGGCACGAGTGGAAGCTGTCAGGCGTACAGTTGGAAATCTCCTGGGAGAGGCGTTTGATCTGGAGCGCTTTCAAAAGGCTTATAGCCTTTTGAATCAACCAGCCTTCCATTCCTTTACAACCGATAATCAGGACTATGTTGCGTATATTTGTTTGGTTCTGGGTAGCGATTTATATAATCTTGATTTTTTGGTTGATACCCTGGAAAAGGGCGAATTGGAGACATTTGAGCAATTCATTAACTCGGTAAACGACCGGTTTGAAGAACTGCCCCCTGCGTTACGCGATGTCCACACCAGTGTGTATACCCGCGTCCAGGCTGGAGACCCTACTCCATTTAAGGCCTTTCGCTACCAGGAGTATCAGACCACCGTCGCTAGGATGGGATGCCAGGGTAATTGGGAAACTGTTTCGGAGTTGTTATCACGTGAAATCGTCATCACCCAGGAAGTGCGAAATGCTGCCCTGCGTTGGAAAGGTAAAGGGGCGCTGCTCTTTGGTTTGTCCGATAAACCTGATGAAGCATCCTTTCCCGGGGAGGAATTAGCAGCTCACGGGTACCAACCGATCCATCGCATTGAGACCTATGCTGTGGGCGAGTAAAAAGAGGAGAGTTTAATATGACCTATAGGAGCTGGTTAACGTGTGTCCGGGGATGCGGCAACCGTTATTCGATTTATGACGTGATTTATCACTGCCCGAATTGTGGAGGATTGCTTGATGTAGAACACGATCTGGACGCGTTAAAGGTTCGCGATAATCAGGAGTGGAAGACCTTATTTGACAGCCGGACCCGGACCAATCAATGGCCTTACGGCAGCGGAGTATGGGGAAAAAAAGAATGGGTTTGTCCGCAGGTAGAAAGTAAAAATATAGTCTCATTATATGAAGGCCATACAAATTGTTTTCAAGCCAAACGTCTGGGACAGATCATCGGTGTGCCGGATTTATGGGTCAAACAATGCGGTAACAGTCATTCAGGTTCTTTCAAAGATTTGGGGATGACCGTGCTCATTTCTGTTGTCAATCAAATGATTGCCGATGGAAAACCAATCCGGGCTGTAGCTTGTGCTTCCACTGGTGATACTTCCGCAGCTCTGTCTGTCTATGCTGCTGCTGCGGGAATTCCCACTGTAATCCTTTTACCGAAAGGGAAAGTGTCAACAGCCCAACTCGTGCAGCCAATTGCCAATGGGGCTCTGGTATTGGCGCTGGATACGGATTTTGATGGATGTATGGCTATCGTTGAAGAATTGACCAAAGATCCCACTATTTACCTGGCAAATTCGATGAACTCTCTGCGCCTCGAAGGACAAAAGACTGTCGCTATTGAGATCGCGCAGCAATTCGATTGGAATGTTCCTGATTGGATCATTATTCCTGCTGGCAATTTGGGGAATGTGAGTGCCCTGGGCCGAGGGTTTCTAATGATGAAAGAATTAGGTTTGATTGACCGATTACCCCGGATCGCTTGTGCCCAAGCGGCCAATTCAAACCCCTTCTACCTGAGCTACAGGACGGATTTTAAGGAGTATCGTCCGGTGAAAGCTCAACAGACATCCGCATCTGCGATCCAGATTGGGGATCCTGTGAGTTTCGAGCGCGCAGTAAAGGTGTTAAGATCTTTTGATGGAATTGTTGATCAATCTACTGAAGACGAGCTGGCCAACGCGGCAGCCCTCGCAGATACCACCGGGTTATATACCTGCCCCCAGACCGGGGTGGCACTGGGCGTATTAATGAAAATGATTAAGCGCGGAGAGATCAAATCTGATGATCAGGTAGTCGTGATCTCAACCGCCAACGCTCTTAAATTTACTGAATTTAAAATTGATTATCATGAGGGTAATTTACGGGATATTTTTGCCCTGCATGCCAATGCGCCCGTCGAACTCCCTCCCAATCTTGATGATGTTAACAAAGCCATCAATTCGGCCATTCGTTAATCGCGCTTAACGAAGATAGATGGCTCGGTCATTGTCAGATGAACTCATCACAGATGAGACAAGAAGAAAAGCTCCTGATTTCATGGTATCTTTGTAAATGTTATGAAACTAAACCATCAATTTGAACAAATCCCTCAATCATCTACGGTTTTTATCGCGGACCGTATCCAGGCGCTTATAAGAAGCGGCCGAAAAATCATTCCGCTTCATATGGGTGACCCGGATTTTGCCACCCCGGCTGCAGTAGTGGATATTGCGAAAAAGGCTTTGCAGGACGGACTGACCCATTATGGTCCCAGCCGTGGCGATCCAGACCTGCGCCTTGCTGCCACCAACAAGCTTAATCGTGAAATCAATATTTCCACCCCGGGGTTAAAAACCTATGACCCTGAGACAGAAATCCTGATTACCCATGGCGCCATCCATGCTTATTATCTCGCCCTTCAATCCATTCTTAATCCGGGTGACGAGGTGCTAATCCCTGATCCGAGCTGGCCCACACATGCCAATATGGTTAAGTTATTGCGCGGAAGAGTTGTCCCCGTGCCTGCACCCGCGGAAAATGGTTTTATCCCACCTATCGCAGCCTGGAAAAAGGCGCTGACAACCAAAACTAGCGCTATCGTAATCAATTACCCGGCCAACCCAACTGGGGGGTGTCCCTCGCGAGAATATCTCCATCAATTGCAGGAATTTACCGCTGAAAACAACCTGTGGGTGGTCAGCGACGAAGTCTATCAAAATTTGTACTTTAATGAAAAACCGATTTCTGCTGGCGCGTTCCCAGGTGTTAAGGACCGAACGATTTTAGTCAATAGCCTGTCCAAAACTTATGCCATGACAGGCTGGCGCGTTGGCTATCTTGCTGCGCCTGAACAGGTGATTGAGAATGCACTCAAGGCTGGACAAAACTCCATTACCTGTGTGGCTCCTTTTGTTCAAAAAGCGGCTGCTTTCGCCTTAAGTGATCCGGGTGTGCAGAAAGTTGCGGAGGAAATGCGTGATGTTTATACCCAGCGTCGAGAGCTTGTGATACACATTGCCCGCGAATTTGGCCCATCACCTATCCGTGTGATTCCACCGCAGGGAACCTTCTATTTCTTCCTTGACTTCCGAGCTTTACATATGCCCTCGCTAGAAATCTGTGAGCAGATTCTGGAGCGGACTGGCGTGGGACTCGTCCCTGGCTCAGCATTTGGGGAGCAGGGAGAAGGATTCATCCGCATGACGATTGCTGCATCCGACGTGAATGTAGAAAATGGATTTCGAGATGTTCTGGATTGGGCAACTCAGCAAGTAGGAGGCTGAAATGAAAGTTGCTTTTCAGGGTGAACCGGGGGCTTACAGCGAGGAAGCTGGTTATACATATTTTGATTCATCAGAAATGGTACCGCAAGAGTCATTTGAAGAAGTTTTCTCTGCCGTCACTTCAGGGACCTGTCATTCCGGATTAATACCGATTGAAAATTCATTGGCTGGTAGTATACATCAGAACTATGATTTGCTGCTCCGTCATGAGCTGTATATCGTGGGTGAGTATTATTTGCCCGTACGGCATTGCTTGATCGGGTTTCCGGGTGTTGACCTGTCTGGTATCAAACATGTCATCAGTCACCCTCAGGCATTGGGACAATGCGCCGGGTACCTGCGGGAGTTGGGGGTTAAGACTGAACCAGTCTATGATACGGCTGGCAGCGTAAAGATCCTGAAATCCAGCGGCGATCATTCTATGGCAGCAATTGCTTCAAAAAAGGCGGCTGAAATTTATCAGATGCGAGTATTACAAGAGAGCATCGAGGATAACCCGGAGAATTACACCCGTTTTTTGGAGATTGCGTTGCAACCTGTGAAACCCGACAGCAAAGCCAAAACCTCAATTGTGTTTACGCTTAAGAATCAGCCGGGTTCTTTATGCAAAGCTTTGAGTGTGTTTGCCCTGTATGATATTGACTTAACAAAGATAGAGTCGCGGCCTTTAGCAGGGAAACCATGGGAGTATTTATTCTATATGGACTTCATCTGCACCGGAGGGAATGAGTTTACCCAACTTGCCCTCGACCAACTGGGAGAGTATGCACTCATGCTTCGCGTGCTCGGCTCCTATCCGAGATTTCAGTCTTGACGTATTCTATGGTCTGCACTAGAATGAACCCCTATATGCAACTATCTAATCGCTTCTATTTTACATGCTATTATTACGACTCCCGACCCCGGTTGCCGTTTGTGGCGCTTAAGCGATAGGTAGAAGAAAAGTTACCTGCGTAATTTCAAAGAGCGAGCCAAACGGCTCGCTCTTTTTATTTATTGGAGGCACCATGACCACTCGCGGAATCCGCGGCGCAACGACCATCTGCTCAGACTCGATAGAGAATGTTCTCTCAGCTACCCATGAATTGTTGGATGCGATCCTTTTATCCAATCCTGATCTGAAAACGAATGACATGGCCAGTGCCATTTTTACAACAACAGATGACATCAGTGCAGCCTTTCCCGCCCTGGCTGCGAGGCGAATGGGTTGGGACCTGGTTCCAATGATGAATGCCCACGAAATTCCCGTTCCAGAAAGTTTACCTTTCTGTATCCGTGTGCTGATATTTTGGAATACGGACAAAGAACAAAATGCTATTCAGCACGTTTATCTGCGCGACGCCATTAATTTGCGGCCTGATCTTGCCCCACATACCTAAAGAATGAGAAAAAAAGGAGAATATACAATATGATGATCATTATGCAGCCCGGGGCAAGCCGGGAACAGGTTGACCACGTTATCGAGTGCATCGAAGAAAACAATTTGTCAGCTCATACCAGCGTTGGCGTTAAACAAACAGTTATCGGTGTTGTCGGTGAGAGCCATAGCGTTTCTCCCCATGTCTTCGAAACTCTGCCGGGAGTGCAGGCCGTTCAGTGCATTTCTCAGCCTTACAAGCTTGCCTCTCGCCAATTCCACCCAGAAAACTCAATTTTTCCCCTGGATGGATTCACCATCGGTGGTAACAAAATACCTATCATAGCGGGTCCATGTTCAGTTGAGTCTCGTTCACAGATCATCGAAATAGCGCAAACAATCAAAGAAACAGGGGCAAATGCTTTACGCGGCGGTGTCTTCAAACCCCGCTCGTCTCCCTACTCTTTCCAGGGGTTGGGCGACGAAGGACTTAAGTACCTGTCCGAAGCGAGGGAGTTGACCGGTCTGCCTATTGTTGTTGAGGTAATGGCTGTTTCACAAGTGTCTGAAATGATCAAGTATGTTGATATGCTCCAAATCGGTGCCCGCAATATGCAAAACTTCAACCTGCTGCGTGCGGTCGGCGACACTCGGATTCCTGTGCTGCTTAAGCGCGGTATGAGTGCCACAATCGAAGACCTGCTCTTGGCGGCCGAGTACATTCTCGTGGGAGGTAACAACCGGGTGGTATTATGCGAGCGTGGAATCCGAACTTTCGAGACCGAAACTCGCAACACCACTGATATCAATGCCATCCCCGTGCTTAAATCACTCACTCACCTGCCTGTGATACTCGACCCCAGCCATTCCACTGGACATGTCAATTACGTCACTGCAGTAGCTAAGGCTGCTGTTGCCGCCGGTGCAGATGGCATCATGGTTGAAGTGCATCAAGATCCTGCTCACGCCATCTCCGATGGCCGCCAGTCACTCACACCTGAGGCTTTCGCCACATTGGTATCCAAAGTCAAGGCAGTTGCTGAAGCCGTTGATCGCAACTTGGTTCCTTCAAAATTCTCCCTTCCCTTGGGAGAAAGGTGAGAGTAGTTCATGAATAAGCCTAACTTTTCGCTCCGTTCCGCCAATATCGCTATAATCGGATTGGGACTTATGGGCGGCTCCCTTGCACTTTCTCTTAAAGAACACTGCCGACGCTTGAGTGCTCTCGACTCTCGTCAACCCACTCTTGATCTTGCTCGCCGCCTGGAGATCGTTCATGTTGCTGGCATTGATCCCGCTAAAATCCTGGCTGATGTTGACATTATTATCCTGGCCTGTCCCGTACCGGCCATCATGGAATGGTTGGAACGCTTGCCCGAGTATGTTCAGCAACCCTGTATTGTGTTAGACATTGGTTCCTCAAAGCGGACGATAGTTGCTGCCCTCGAAAACCTGCCTGCTAACTTTGATCCTCTCGGTGGACACGCAATTTGTGGCCGCGAGAAACTCTCGCTAGAAAACGCCAATCGAATCCTTTACCAGGGGGCACCTTTTGTTTTGACTCCACTCCGTCGTACGAGCGATATTGCCCGCAAGGCAGCCATAAAAATTGTTGAGGCTCTTGGCGCCAAACCTATCTGGCTCAACGCCGACGACCATGATCATATCCTGGCCTCTACCAGTCACCTGCCATACCTGCTCTCGTCGGCCCTGGCTCTGGGCACGACCGAAGATGCGGTTCCGCTCATTGGCCCCGGATTCCGTTCATCATTAAGGCTGGCGGGAACACCATCAAGTATGATGTTGGGTGTGCTCCTTTCAAATAAGGATAATGTCTTGGCTGCCCTTCACCGCTTGCAGTCTCAACTCTCCAAAATCGAATCTGCCCTCCAAGAAGATGACCCTACCCAATTAAAATCCATCATGGATACAGCCCAAAATCAATTCCAATCACTGATCCAATAACTATTACAGAAAATGAATCCCAAACACCATATAAAATCCATGCAGATCAAGCCCATCCCCAATCCACTCAATTCCTGCGTCCGCGTTCCGGGCTCAAAATCACTGACCAACCGTACTCTTCTCATTGCCGTTTTGGCAGATGGTATCACTACCATTAACAACGCGCTTTTTTCTGAAGATTCCTATTATTTTGCGAATGCGCTCCAGACTTTGGGTTTTAACGTTTCCCCCTCACCCGAAAATACACGGATGACAATATTGGGTTTGGGAGGACAAATTCCATCAAAACAAGCTGATCTTTTTATTGGTAATGCAGGCACGGCGGCCAGGTTTCTCTCGGCATTTCTCACGCTTGGCAATGGCGTTTACTCGGTAGACGGTGATACCCGCATGAGAGAACGCCCCATCGGAGATTTAGTGGATGCGCTGAATCAATTAGGAGCAGAGGTAGATGCAATTAACAATCAACAATCATCGATTTGCCCGCCAATCAAAATCATAGCCTCGGGGCTGCCTGGTGGCAAAACAAAAATAGCAGGCAATATCTCGTCTCAATTTTTATCCGCTTTGTTGATGGTTGCCCCCTACGCCAAAGCTCCTGTTGAAATCGAAATCACCACCGAACTCCACTCCAAACCTTATGTGGACATGACCTTGTTAGTCATGTCTGATTTTGGCGTCGAAGTAAATCGTGTTGACTGCAACCGGTTTGTAGTACCTCCTGCTCACTACACTCCACTTTCTACTTATCCAATTGAATCAGACGCCTCCTCTGCATCCTACTTCTTTGCCGCTTCCGCCATTTGCGGCGGCACCATTCGAGTTAAAAACATCAACCGTAGTTCGAAGCAGGGTGACATACATTTTTTAGATATTCTAGTGAGTATGGGATGTGCTGTAACTCAATCCGGGGATTCTATTGAGGTGACAGGGCCTGGCGAATTAATAGGGCTGGATGTAAATCTATCTGATATCCCTGATACAGCTCAAACTCTGGCAGTGGTGGCACCGTTTGCGACAACGCCCACCCGAATTCGAGGCATTGCCTCTGCCCGGTTCAAAGAGACCGACCGTATATCAGCTACCTGTGCTGAATTAAATAAAATCGGTGTTCAAGTCGATGAACATGAAGACGGCATGACGATTTATCCCTGTACTGAATTCCGTCCTGCGACGATACAAACCTACAACGACCATCGCATGGCAATGTCCTTTTCTCTGATTGGTTTGCGTGAGCCCGGGATCATTATTGATAATCCCGGTTGCGTTTTAAAATCTTTCCCTAACTTTTTTGAAGTACTGGAAACTTTACGATGATAAAATTAGGCCTGATTGGATATCCATTGCAGCACAGCTTATCTCCAAAAATTCATCAAGCGGCATTGGATTATTGTAATTTACCGGGATGTTATTCCTTATTTCCAATTACCCCCACGGACCTGCAGAGTTTGAATGCCCTGCTTAACCAGGTTCGCAGCAGCGAGATCAAAGGTCTGAATGTGACGATCCCGTTCAAAGAAACAGTCCTTCCCTTTCTTGATGAACTGACTCCAACAGCAAAAGCCATTGGTGCAGTCAATACAATTTCCACCCAAAACGGAATATTAACTGGAGACAATACTGATGCCCCAGGATTTTTAACGGATTTACGGAAATTTATGGCCGAGGAGAAAGGGGAAAAAAATGAATATAAAAACGCCCTTGTGCTCGGGGGCGGTGGATCTGCCCGCGCAATTACATATGCACTTGTTAATGATGGTTGGAACGTCACCCTCGCAACCCGTCGTTCCAAGAATGCAAAGGACATCATCTCCCAATTCTCAATGCACAAATCCCAGATATCGAATATTGAATACCAAACTGACGTCCTACGCTCCCTGAATTCTCCCTGTCATTTGATTATCAATGCTACTCCCATTGGTATGTCGCCCGAAATCAATAATTCTCCCTGGCCAACTGGCTTGTCTTTCCCTCCTGGAGCAAGTTTTTATGATCTGGTCTATTCACCACACAACACAAAATTTGTACTCGATGCGCGTGCTGCTGGGTTTCGGGCAACCACTGGTTTTGGTATGTTGGTGGAACAAGCTGCGTTGGCCTTCGAAATATGGACGGGGCATATCGTACCTCGTGAACTTTTATTTAATGCTGTGGAGGAAAAATGAGTTTACGTTTTTTAACTGCAGGTGAATCGCATGGTCCTGCATTAACGGCAATTCTGGATGGTTTACCCGCTGGTCTGCCGCTTGATGAATCAAACATTAACCTCGACCTTTCCCGTCGTCAAAAAGGGTTTGGTGCAGGAGCCCGGATGAAGATAGAGAAGGATGCTGTCCAAATTCTGAGCGGCGTTATGGCTGGAGAAACAATCGGTTCGCCAATAGCATTATTAATCGAAAATGCAGACCACATCAACTGGAAGGGTAAAGACATAGATCCGATGACCGTCTTGCGGCCTGGCCATGCTGACTTGACTGGGGCAGTCAAATACGGTTATAGAGATTTACGTCCATCGCTGGAGCGTGCTTCAGCACGCGAGACCACCATGCGGGTTGCGGTAGGCGCGGTTTGTAAACACTATTTAGCCCAGTTTGGGATTAAAGTTGGCGGATACGTGCGTGAGATTGGTGGGATTGAAGCTGAAATGAACGATAGTAATCTGGAGAACCGCTATCAAGCGGCTGAAAAGAGTGATGTCCACTGTCCCGATCCTGTTGCAGCAGAGAAGATGAGAGTCCATATTAAAGAAACCATACAAACTAAAGACACAACGGGCGGAATTATTGAGATTTTTGTTATTAATCTACCTGCTGGACTCGGGTCTTTCAGCCAGTGGGATTCCCGCCTCGAAGCAGGGCTGGCAAAGGCAGTGATGTCTGTGCAGGCGATAAAAGGGGTGGAAATTGGTAATGCTTTTGAAAATACTCACATTCCCGGTACTAAGGCGCAGGATGAAATCAGGGTAGAAGATCGGAAATTAATCCGCACCACGAATCGCGCCGGCGGCATAGAAGGTGGAATTTCCAATGGCCAACCGATCATTATTCGCGCCGCTATGAAACCCATTGCTACTACCCTCAATCCACAAATGACGGTTGATCTGGCGACTGGCGAAGAAACCCTCACAAAATACGAACGTTCTGATTTTTGCCCCGTACCTCGCGCTGTCCCCATTCTTGAAGCGATGGTTGCCTATGTAATTGCCGACGCACTTATCGAAAAACTGGGTGGCGACTCGCTGGCCGAGCTGAAACCCCGTTTTGAAACGCTACGTCAGGCGCGGCTTGAAGATCTCCCGATGGACAACCATAAACACGGCTGGTGGGAGTGAGGTATGCATATTTTCCTGTATGGTCCTTCTGGAAGTGGAAAATCTACAGTTGGTAAATTGCTGGCTCAGTTTCTCAATTTGCCTTTCCTTGACCTGGATACTGAGTTTGAAAGTGATTCTGGACAAACCATCCCCAAGTTCATGAGTAAGCAAGGAGAGATAGCGTTTCGAGATGCAGAAACCAGTATCTTACAAAAACGTGTAAGTGGTGCAGATAAGGTCGTCGCCCTGGGTGGCGGCACATTATTGCGTGACGAGAATCGTACCCTGGTCGAAACAAATGGACAGGTGATTTTTCTCGAAGCAGACTTATCCATGCTCTCAACGCGGCTGAGGCAGGATCCTAATCAGCGTCCCCTGTTGACTGGTGAAATCGAAACTAGTCTTAAATCATTGCTGAAGGACAGACGGGCGCACTACGATTTATTTCCTCTGCGCGTGGATGCCTCCGAGGCACCGGAGCAGGTTGCCAGGAATATCCAACGGCTGCTTGGGCGCTATCGTCTTCGCTCCATGGGGTCCGGGTATGATGTGTTGGTGCAGGAAGGTGGTTTAGACAATCTTGGCGAGATGCTTAAATCACGAGAGGTTGATGGTCCGATATTAGTGGTGAGTGATACGAATGTTGCTCCGCTGTATTCTGAGCGAGTTTTAACCTCATTGAAGGCAGCAGGGTATCTTGCGGGTAATTTGATCATCCCTGCCGGAGAGAAGTATAAAACCATTGAGACAGTATCGTTATTGTGGCATGGTTGTCTGGAAGCGAACCTCGACCGAAAAAGCACAATAATCGCTTTGGGCGGGGGTGTGGTCAGTGACCTGGCCGGATTTGCCTCGACAACATTCATGCGTGGCTGCGGATGGGTTGCTGTACCAACGACCCTGCTTGGGATGGTGGACGCCAGTATTGGTGGCAAGACAGGTTTCAACCTGCCGGAAGGCAAAAACCTGGTGGGCGCATTTCACCCACCGCAGTTTGTGCTGGCTGACCCTGATGTGTTATCCACATTGCCTGCACGTGAGCTGCGTGCTGGGTTGGCGGAAGTGGTAAAACACAGTGTTATCGCCGACCCGGATTTATTTATTCTATGTAGCCAGGGCTGGGAAATTATCACCAATTGCCTCCCGGAAGTGGTGCGGCGTGCAATGGCCGTCAAGGTGAAAGTAGTTGAAGAGGATCCTTATGAAAAAGGCTTTCGGGCTGCGTTAAACTATGGTCATACGGTTGGTCACGCGGTGGAACTTGTTAGTAAATATAAATTACTTCACGGCGAAGCTGTGGCTGTCGGGATGGTAGCTGAGGCCAAGTTTGCAGAACGTATGTCTGTAGCGGAGAAGGGGATGGCTGGAATACTTGCAGAAACTCTCACGGGGTTAGGATTGCCCGTCGAAATTCCTAATAATTTACCGCGGGGAGAACTCATCCTTGTTATGAAAGAGGATAAGAAAAAATCTGGGGGAATGGTTCGTTTTGCGTTACCGGTAAAAATTGGCAAAGTCGAAGAGGGCATAGAAGTGGATAATTTAAATTCGGTATTGGAGGAGGAGGCGTGAAAGTCTTGATATTACATGGTCCTAATCTGAACTTGACTGGTATGAGAGAACCAGAGATTTATGGTTCTCTAACACTTGACGAAATTAATGCTCAATTGACTGAAAAAGGTCTTGGATTTGGCGTTGAAGTGACTTGCCAGCAGTCGAACATTGAGGGTGAGTTAATAGATTTTTTGCAGAAAGCCCAAAGCTGGGCTGATGGTGTAGTCTTTAACCCTGGAGGATATACCCATACCTCAGTCGCGTTGCGGGATGCTGTTGCAGCAATTGGTATTCCAGTAGTGGAAGTTCATATGTCGAACGTTTATGCCCGAGAGGAATTCCGGCATAACTCGATGTTATCACCGGTCTGTAAGGGGAAGATTGTGGGTTTTGGCTGGCAATCATATCTGTTTGGAGTGATGGCACTTGTGAAGGATTAAAAACAGGTGAGATCACGTAGCACCAGGATCGAGATTTCGGTCTTTGGTCCTCCGGCCCCCGTCATATCCTGGCAGTCAGGTAGAACCTTTCACACAAATAATCTTCAGTATTACCTACTACCCGCTTGGCTGGATTTTATATAAATTCAAGTGGGCGGTTTTGAACAGATCTCGAACCGGTTTATCTGTAGATGTGACGTGTCAGCCACTATGAGACCAATCGT
>Ga0307419_10000494_pt1 | contig 19825 bp, 14 predicted proteins | sample SalMarWE160230MG_2_FD_202512 | JGI IMG/M metagenome (GOLD analysis project Ga0307419, IMG submission 202512) | Salt marsh sediment microbial communities from the Plum Island Ecosystem LTER, Massachusetts, United States - WE1602-30 | ecosystem: Environmental > Aquatic > Marine > Intertidal zone... | reverse complement strand
TAATTGTCGCATTAATAGGGGGATTCCATTATCTCTTCAGGAAAAAATTTAAAGGGATAACACTGTTATACCAGGGGAAAGAATCAAAGATTGCCAATCCGAGACTCTGGGATTTTCTTTTTTATTTCACATTTGGAATAGTAATAGTCGAGGCAGTCTATATAGGAGGGATACTTACTGTGTTTGCATTCCTTATCATTCCGGCATCAACATCAGCATTATTTACAACCCAATGGACAAAAAGAATATCAATAGGCCTTCTAATCGGAAGCATATCTGCAGTATTAGGGCTATATTTATCGTGGGTAATGGATATACCATGCTCACCGGCAATTATCCTGTTTCTGGGAGTTTCATTGCTTATATCAATCATGTTAAAAGCATTATTAAAGCTTAAAACTCAATAATTCAAATAATTGATGTTTTTTAGCAGCCTCTATTATAATCTATAACACTTGAATTATCTTTGCATGCTTCGAACAATAAACAATGAACGAATTTGATATTAAAGCCGCCGGCTGGGATCAGGATCCGATGCGCCGTGAAAGGTCGGAAGCTGTTGCTGATGGAATTAAAAATATAATACCTCTTTCAGGTGATATGATTGCTCTTGAATATGGTTCCGGTACCGGGCTGACAAGCTTTCTCCTGAAGGATCACGTGAAAGAGATTACCATGATGGATAATTCAGCAGAAATGGTCAGGATCATGAACAAAAAGATACTTGACTCGGGTGTTTGGAATCTCAAAACTGTATTCTTTGACCTGGAGAAGGATTATTGGAAAGGGGGGAAATTTGATATTATCATAACACAGATGGTCCTTCATCATATATCTGATTATAAAAGCATTATTAATAAATTCTATCAGATGCTAAACCCGGAAGGATATATAGCAATAGCTGATCTGTATAGTGAAGATGGTTCATTTCATGGTGAGGGTTTCAAAGGTCACAGAGGCTTTGATATTGAAGAATTTTCATCAGAGATCCGCAACATGAATTTTAACATTATATCTGCCAACAAGTGTTTTTCCATAAATAAAAGAATCACCGGTACAGCAATGAGACAATTTGATTTATTTTTGCTGATCGCAAAAAAAACTGAACAAATGATAAATTAATTTGTTTGACTATTACTTTATAATCATATTCTTTTATTTATGGAAATAACACTTGAGAACGGCAAAGTAGTCGTAGCACATACCAATGGACATATTATCAGGACTGATCAGCCGCTCGATATTCAGCTTCCTGCAGATTTCCCTGAGAAATACAGGGAAGCAGTAATTAACTCGGCCGACTAATGTACTGTTAAGAAGTCTATTTACAATCCTCCAGGATTTGAAATAGTAACCTCAACAGTTAACGCTGTTACTATATAAACCCCAATTATTTGTTTCTGTAACGTTAGAAATCGGGATTGTAAAATTCACTCAGAGCCAAAATAATTTCTTAAACCAGGTACATATTTATCAGCTGTTCGTATAGTTCCTGTTTTCCGCTTATAGTGGCAGGTTCTCCATCCTTCGCAGCAATATTCCTGAGTTTAGAAAGGGTAAGTTTACCATTTTCAAAATCTTTGCCTGTTCCCTTATCGAATGATGAGTACCTCTTCTTTCTCATTTTAAGGTAATCGCTGTCTTTCAGTACCTTATCAGCTATCAGCAATGCTCTGGCGAAAGTATCCATACCGCTGATATGGGCTATGAAAATATCATCGATATCAGTTGAATTTCTCCTGATATGAGCATCAAAATTTATTCCTCCTGTTTTGAATCCGCCTGCCCTTAGAATAACCATCATGGCTTCAGTAATCTCGTAAATATTTGTCGGGAATTCATCAGTATCCCAGCCGTTCTGGTAATCACCTTTGTTGGCATCAATACTTCCCAGCAGTCCTGCATCAGCAGCTACCTGAAGTTCATGCTGGAAGGTATGGCCGGCAAGTGTAGCATGGTTTACCTCGATATTCAGTTTAAAATCCTTATCAAGCTTATGCCGGCGAAGGAATCCTATTATTGTTGCCACATCGTAGTCATACTGGTGTTTCGAAGGCTCCATAGGTTTTGGTTCAATCAGGAATGTTCCTTTAAAACCGTTCTTTCGGCCATAATCACGTGCCATTGAGAGCATCATGCCCATATGTTCAAGTTCTCTCTTCATATCAGTGTTATGAAGACTCATATAACCTTCTCTTCCTCCCCAGAAAACATAATTCTCTCCTCCAAGCTCTATGGTGGCATGAATAGCATTTTTCAGCTGAGCTCCAGCGCATGCAATAACTGCAAAATCGGGGTTTGTTGCCGCTCCGTTCATATAACGCGGATGTGAGAATAGATTAGCTGTACCCCAGAGCAGTGTCACCCCGGTCTGCTTCTGTAGTTTTTTCATCAGGGGAACAGTCTTGTCAAGACGCTTTTCAATCTCCAGAACTGATCCGTTACCGACAACATCCACATCATGAAAACAGTAGTATCCTGCCCCTGTCTTTGTAAAGAATTCAAAGGCAGCATCGAGTTTCATTTTTATCTTGTCATCATTATTTTTCACATCCTGCCACGGATACATATGTGTTGCATCGCCAAACGGATCACTGCCATCACCGCAGAATGAGTGCCAGTAAGCAATGGCAAAACGAAGATGATCTTTCATCTTCCTGCCTGAAACAACCTGGTCGGGATTGTACCATCTGAATGCCAGGGGGTTCTTTGAGGTTTTACCCTCATACTTTATTTTCCCTATTCCGGGATAATACTCTTTTTTGCCTTTGTAGATCATATCAATGGTTTTTATGGTTTGACTAAATAAATTCTGGTAAATATAACTTTGTGGTTAAGAAAGAATTTAAACACGAAGGACACAAAAGATAACACAAAGGGGCACGAAGGAAATACATAAATTCAAATTGTTTTAAGGTAACTCAGCCATGTTGAATAAGCCTCTTTATAAGCTTCTGTTTTTGATTTATCAGGTATTGTTATACCAACCTCCTTGAGACCTGCAAATGCCTCTTTTACTGACTTATAATAGCCGCAGCCAATCCCTGCACCCCTTGCAGCACCAAGTGAACCATCAGTGTTATAAAGGTGTATCTCTGTTTCAGTAATACATGACAATGTTTCCCTGAAGACACTGCTCTGGAACATATTGGCTGCTCCTGCCCTGATCACTGAGGGGATGATACCTGTCTCCTTCATAATATCAAGCCCGTATCTTATTGAAAAAACTATACCCTCCTGGGCTGCTCTGAACAAATGGGCATTTGTATGGGTATTAAAGTTTAATCCCATTATCCGTGCACCCACATCCCTGTTCCCAAGCATCCTCTCGGCACCGTTGCCAAAAGGCAGGATACTGAGTCCGTCAGAACCCGGGGATACCTTTTCAGCCATTTTATTCATCTCTTCATAGCTTATATTGCTCCCCGTATTTCTTCTTAACCATGAATTCAGTATGCCTGTTCCGTTTATACACAATAACACACCAAGCCGGGGCTGTGATGCCGAATGACTAACATGAAGAAAACTGTTCACCCTGGAAAGAGGTTCATGTTTCTTCTGGTCAGTGACACCATAAATTACTCCTGAGGTTCCTGCCGTTGCTGCCACTTCACCTGGTTCCATAACATTAAGCGATAATGCATTGTTAGGCTGATCACCTGCCCTGTATGAAACAGTGACAGCTTCGGGCATATCAAGCTCTTCTGCAACAGATTTTAAGAGCTTTCCCTGCAATGAAAATGAGGGAACGGCATCAGCAAGAATCTCTTCATCAAAGCCAAAGAAATCCATTAGTTCCTTTGAAACGCTGTTTTTCATAAAATCCCAGAAAATACCTTCTGAAAGCCCCGAGTATGTGGTCATAAGTTCCCCCGTAAGCCGCAGGGCAATATAATCGCCGGGAAGCATCACTTTATGGATCTTTGAGTAAATTTCAGGTTCGTTTTCCTTTACCCATGCAAGTTTTGTGGCAGTAAAGTTCCCTGGAGAATTTAAAAGCTGTGAAAGACAAAAATCCTCACCAAGTCCATTGAATGCTTTTTCTCCGTATTCAACAGCCCTGCCGTCGCACCAGATGATTGAAGGACGCAGTACTTTCAGTTGTTTATCCAGAGTAATTAGTCCGTGCATCTGGTATGAAATACCTATTGCACCAATCTCTTTTTTCTTAGCTCCAAGCTGATTATTACAATCTGATATTGAAGTTTTAAGGTTTGCCCACCAGGTTTCCGGATCCTGTTCGGCCCAGCCCGGTTTTCTGGCAATGATCTCCATTTCATCTTTGGGATTAAATGCTGAAGCAAGGCATTCACCTGATTCACCGTCAATTACCGAAACTTTCACCGACGAACTTCCTAAATCAATTCCAAGTAAAAGCATATTTTTAAGTTTAGAGTGCCTAAAGTACTTAATTAATTCCCGGAATATCAGTATATCTGTATTTTTTATAGCAGTCCAGATCATGTTCAGGTTTTTCTACATATTCTGGAAATGGTCTGTTTGAATAAGTCTGGAAATAGAGCAGGCAGCCGTCCTTCCAGATCTTTGCATCACGTTCCTGTTTGATAAGCAATGCGTGGACTTGTTCATATCTTTCCCTGTCAATAAAATCCTTTGATTTTGCCCATTCACTTTGCAGCCATATCACCGATTTTACTCCTTCATCATATCTGAAGCATATCTCATCCCAAAGTGTCATTCCGGATTTAAGCCTGTAATCCCATGGTACATGATGAAACCACAATAAAAGGTTCTCAGGACAAGTTTCGATATTCTCATACATGTCTCGCACAGGAGGAAAATACTGACCGACAGCATTACTGCCCTTTGAGGTTCTGTCAAAGCCGATCCCGACACTGTCCGCCCTGTGATAATATACTGATGTCCAGTCCCGCCGTCCCCTGTCAACCCATGGCCCCGGGCCATAATGGTGACCGGCATACATTATATGATGTAATCCCAGTGGTGTCATATAATTAACTGTTATTTCGCGTGAGGCAAGCATCATTTTGCTTATTATCCGTACTATTTCATTATTATTTGTAAATGTCATTCTTATCCATTCATCTGCTATCTCTTCCGAGCCCATGTACGGATCCCATGCCAATCGGACGAAGGCATACCAGTTAGCCTGGCCAAAGGGATGGCCTGTCCAGTTAATATCACTGCCGATGTTGGATACTCCTGCCATTGCTGTAAGAGTATGGTTTTCAAGAGTACCGTCAATGACTCTGGCGACAAGGGAACCCTCTCCTCTGGCATATGTATCTGATTTCAGGCACTCTTCATACAAAGGAGCCAGGAATACGAGATGTACGGAACATCCAAGGTATTCCTGTGTTATCTGAAATTCGGGCATCAGGGGTGTGCCGGGCATTGCTCCAAACAGCGGGTGGAATGGTTCCCTGGGCTGAAAATCAACCGGGCCGTTTTTAACCTGGATAAGTACATTCTTTCTGAATTTACCATCCAGCGGAACGAACTCGTTGTACGCCTGTTTCGCTCTGTCGTCGGGAACATTATTGTCATAAACGAAGGCTCTCCACATAACAATACCGTTATGAGGGGCAACGGCATCAGCGAGCACATTGGCACCATCGGCATGGGTACGGTTATAATTCTGCGGGCCCGGCTGACCTTCAGAATTGGCTTTTACAAGAAATCCTCCGAAATCGGGGATCAGGTTGTATATTTCATCGGCCTTTTTCTTCCACCACTCAATAACTTCAGGATCAAGGGGATCTGCCGTTTTTAATTTCCCGGTCTCTATCGGTGCACTGAATCGTGCAGTCAGGTATACTTTTATCCCGTATGGTCTGAAGATATCAGCAAGGGCTGCAACCTTTACCAGGTATTCATTTGTAAGAACCAGAGCGTTAGCATTTACATTGGTCAGAACAGTACCGTTGATCCCTATTGATGCATTTGCCCTGGCATAATCCATATACCTTGTATCTGCTTTTCCTGGCAATAAATTCCAGTCCCACAGAGATTGTCCGGCATATCCGCGTTCTACAGACCTGTTAAGATTATCCCAATGGTTCAGGAGCCGGATCTTTGTCTTTGGGGAACTTGAGATGTTCAGTTGTGTGATATCCCCATGTGACTGAAGGATCCTGAGAAAATGAAAAGTACCGTAAAGAACACCCTTATCGCTATTTGCCGCTATAACAATGATCTTTTTCTTTTTGCATTTTGCATTAATAATAAGGTATCCCTCATCTCCCAGGATTTTTAGCTTTTCATCCAGGTTCAGGGAAGCTATTATCTCAGAATTTTCCGGAGTACCGGCTATCAGAGCTCCGTCTTTTCCTATTTTTTTCTGGTCAGGGATCTCTTTCCCGAGCAATCCTTTTAAGACTAATTTCAGTTCTTTGGCAGAAGCTGTCATGACAGGAGAATTCTCATCCAGAATTAAACCCTTTATCATTCTATTGTACTGTTCCAGTACTGCAGGATCAGTAATTGAATCATATCGCAGCCACAATCTGTAACCGACTTCGCCTTGTAATCCGGAGAAAAGAAAAAGTAAAACAGCGAGGCCAACTATTCTATTAAGGTATTGCATGGTATATAATCAGTTTTTACCGCGATTATTGTTTTTTTCTAAGAGTGGATTCGCGAATGATGAGTTTATGCTTTAAGACGACTGTACTTAAATTAAAAGGACCAGAATTATTGAGTCTGTTTATCAGTGAAGTGGCAGCTATCTCTCCTATATCTTTTGCCGGATATTCTATTGTAGTCAGATTAGGCTGAACAACCTGGCTTAAAGGTTCGTTGTTAAATCCGGTAACTGCAATCTCATCAGGCACTTTTACTCCCAGTTTTTGAAGTTCACATATTACTGCGACAGCAGTGGCATCATTTGCTGCAAATATTCCGTCAGGCCGGGATTTCATTTTCATTATCGCATGTGCAGCACTTACACCGGCTTCATTATTCAGTTCACTAATAATCAGCAGATCCGGATCATATTTGATTTTATTATCAAGAAGAGCCTGTTTATAACCGTTAAGGCGCTCCAGATATACATTTCTGAGAAGGTTTCCTCCAAGATGCATGATCCGTTTGTATCCCTGTTCAATAAGGTGGGCTGTAACTTCATATCCAGCTTTGAAATTATCAATTATAACGCTCATGCATCCGGGGCACTCTGCAACACGGTCGAAAAAGACAATGGGTATATCTTTATTAAAAAGTATATTGAAATGATCATACTTTTTAGTATCGTAGGCAAGTGATATGATTACCCCGTCTACCCGGCTGTTAAAAAGGGTTGATATGCATGATATCTCATGCTTTACGGATTCCTGTGACTGGCTTATCAATAAGCCATATCCATGTTTGTTGGTAATTTTTTCGATCCCGGAGATGACTGTAGCCTGAAAATAACTGTTCAGTTTAGGTACCACTACACCTATTGTGTCAGTTCTCTTTTTCCTCAGACTGCTTGCAAATTTGTTTCGCCGATATCCCATTTCGTGTGCACAAGCCTTTATTTTATCCCTGGTTTCCTTCCGTATGTGGGGATGATCTTTAAGGCCCCGGCTTACTGTTGAAGGAGAGATCTTCAATGCTCTGGCAACATCATAGATTGTAATTTCCTTGTTACCTTTTATCATTATTTATGCGTTAGTATTACAAAAATAAGATAAACATGCTTTACAATGAAATTTTTTTTATAAAAATCTGCAACCGGTTGCATTTTTTTATTCAACCGGTTGCAAAACTTCCTGCTTTTTACTAATTTTATTGGATTATGTCTTCTTGTTGCCTGTATTATATATTAAAATCAGATTGACGGGAAGATAAATTTTAATATTCAGCGAATGACAAAGAATTTCATTCCGGCGCATATTACTGCGACAATAATTTCAATCAGCTTTTTGACTGTCAGGATGGATGCTCAGCCTTCATACGGCACCGAGTCATTTATTTCGAACGACAATGGTTCTTTTTCAATATATTCTGCAAGGAAGGCAGCTCCGATGCTGATCAGCTCAGATGACTGGCCGGGGGTATTGCGGGCGTTCAAAGATCTGCAGTCAGATATTCTTAAAGTAACTTCATCAAAACCGGAATTTTATTCTGATAAAATTCCAAAATCCAGAGAGATAATCATTGCCGGGACTGTTGGCAAGAGCAGATTGATTGATGAGCTTATAAAGAACAGAAAAATCGATGTTTCTGGTATAAAAGATAAATGGGAAACATTTGCCATACAACTTATTAGTAAACCTTTCAGGGGTGTCAAAAAAGCTTTGGTCATCACGGGAAGCGATAAAAGAGGTACTATCTACGGAATTTATGAATTATCAAAGCAAATTGGTGTTTCTCCCTGGTACTGTTGGGCAGATGTTATTCCTGATAAAAAAAATGCCATTTATTTTAAATCAGACCATAAGTACATTGACGGTCCTCCTTCGGTAAAATACCGCGGCATATTTCTCAATGATGAAGCGCCTGATCTCACCAACTGGATAAGATCAAAATATGGTGAGGTGCCTCTTCAGGCTGATCCCCCTATTCCACAAGGTGTAGCCAATTATGGACATGATTTTTATACAAGGCTTTTCGAACTGATGTTGAGGCTTAAAGCCAATTATCTCTGGCCGGCCATGTGGAATAATGCCTTTAATGAGGATGATCCTGAAAATCCGCGGCTTGCTGATGAATATGGCATAGTTATGGGGAACTCACATCAGGAGCCAATGTTAAGGGCACAGAAAGAATGGGACCGCCGTTACCTGAGAACGATAGGGAGCTGGAACTATGCTAAAAATCCTGATATCCTGGAAGCTTTCTGGAGAGAAGGTATAAGAAGGAACCGGAATTTTGAAAGCATCATCACAATTGGACTGAGGGGAGCGAATGATACTCCTATGGCTCCCGGAGGGCCCGAGGCAAACATGTCTCTTCTTGAAAAGATCATCGGCGTCCAGCGCAATATAATCTCCGAAGAGATGAATGCTGATATAACCCGTGTACCTCAGCTCTGGTGTCTTTATAAGGAGGTCCAGGATTTTTATAAAGCCGGGATGAGGGTGCCCGATGATGTCACACTTCTTTGGGCAGAAGATAACTGGGGCAATATCAGGCGTCTTCCGACAGCCGATGAACGAAAACGGACCGGCGGAGCAGGAATTTATTATCATTTTGATTATCATGGAGGCCCCAGAAGCTACCAGTGGATAAATACCAATCCCATTTCTAAAATATGGGATCAGATGTCTCTTGCGAAACAATACGGGGCTGATAAAATATGGATTGTCAATGCAGGTCATTTCAAAGGTTATGAGTTCCCGATGGAATACTTCCTTGATTTAGCATGGAATTCAGACCGCTTTGGCAATGAAAGTATGTTTGATTATACAAAACAATGGGCAACGAGAGAATTCGGAGGTGGTTTCTCAGAAGAAATTTCCGGGATCATGTCGCTTTATACAAAATATAACGGCCGCAGAAAACCGGAACTCTTATCTTCTTCCACCTACAGTCTTGTTAATTATCATGAAGCTGAAAGAGTGGTCGATGATTTTAAGGCAATCACAGCAAAAGCTGAATTAATCTGCAATAAGCTTCCGGTTGAAAAGCATGATGCTTTTTATCAGCTTATATTATTCCCTGTCAAAGCATGTGCAATTGTCAATGAATTATATCTTGCTGCTGCAAGGAATGACCTGTTTTACAAGCAGGGCAGGGCAAGTACAAATGAATGGGGAGACCAGGTCCGGAATCTGTTTCAGGCTGATACAAGTCTGATGGGCTATTTCAACCGTATTTTTGCAGGTGGGAAATGGAACCATTTTATGGACCAGGCACATCTGGGTTATACAAGCTGGGCTGATCCGCCATTCAACAGTCTCAGAGCCATTAACTTAAAATCCTTATCCGTGCCTGATTCAGCACTAATGGGTATTGCAATTGAAGGATCTGAATCAGTATGGCCCGGTGAAAAAAATGATCCCGTCCTGCCTGAGTTTGATATTTTTAACCGTCAGAGCAGGTATATTGAAATATTCAATAAAGGCGCACTCCCTTTCAAATTCTCAATATCTGCTGATAAACCATGGATTTTACTCGGCAGGAAGGAAGGTTTGATCAGTAAAGATGAACGTATAACGATTTCGGTCGATTGGGACATGGCTCCTGCCGGAAAAACTGATGGTACGGTAAAAATAACCGGCACGGGCAAATCCGTTGATGTGTTGCTGGATATTTTCAAACCCGATGAAATACGTCCTGAATCAGTTACCGGTTTCGTGGAAGGTGAAGGTTATGTTTCCATTGAAGCTGAACATTTTACAGATATAACAAGCTCCGGTGATCTTCGTTGGATCAGAATTGAGAATTATGGCCACACACTATCCGCAATGAGGGCAACTGCTCCAGCAGACGCTCCACCAGCAGTACCTGGATTAAATGCCCCCTCAATTGAATATAAAATATACCTTTTCAATCCGGGTGAACTTGAAGTCATTTCGATTTTCGCTCCAACGCTTAATTTTATACACGGAAGAGGATTACAATACGGAATCTCATTTGACAATCAGCCTCCTCAGATAGTAACTCTTGTGCCGGGGAACTATAATGCGCGGAACGGGAATGCCGACTGGGAAAGATCAGTCAGCAACAATTCACGCTTTAGCAGTGTCAGGTTTGGGGTGTCGTCAAAAGGTTATCATACCTTAAAAATATGGATGGTTGATCCCGGTGTCGTAATTCAGAAAATAATCGTTAACACCGGAGGCTTAAAACCCAGTTACCTGGGCCCCCCGGAAAGTTTCCGTGAACCTGTCGCAAAATAATTATATTTGAAGGTTTATTAATAATGTATTAATCTGCTAAAAATCAAAACGATGTATATAAAAGCCGGTCCAGGAGCACTGTTAATGGTTCCTTTGATCCTTTTAACACTCAATGGAAATTCACAAAAGATTGCATTGCTGGAGGTCGAACTCCCCGGGTTAATGGATGGAGCATATGTACCCATATCTCTCAATCTTGATGAGATAACATATCTTTCTGATACTTTGCTGTCTCTTTTTGAAGTCAGAAACAATTCAAGGAGTCCTGTTCCTTTTCAGATTGAACCGGGAAATCCGCGTAAAATGTACTGGATCGTAGAGGCCGAAAAGGGTTTATCAGGCAAGTTTCTTTTTGAACTTGTCAAAGAGAGGGCTGAGCACAAAGTTAAGGTAACCGCCTCAGTCAAAGACGGGGCTCTCGTCATCCATAAAGGAGATCAGAATTTGCTTCAGTATTATTTTAAAACAGTATATCCGCCATCCGGAGTCGACACTGTATATAAGAGAAGTGGCTTCATACATCCGCTGTGGGCTCCTCATGGTCAGGTTCTTACACGAATCCAGCCGCCTGATCATTATCACCATTATGGGATATGGAATCCATGGACTCATGTCCTTTATGAGGGAGATACCATTGATTTCTGGAATATAAATTCAAAACAGGGAACAGTACGATTTGCAAAATTTATTTCTGTTGAGAACGGAGCTGTTTTTTCAGAGTTTAAAGCCTTGCACGAGCATGTCGTCTTCAAAAAGGATAAAGGAGAAAAGGTGGCTATCAATGAACTTCAGAGTGTAAGGGTTTACAATCCCGGGAAAAATCAGGATATCTTTATAGTGGAATTCAATATACAGCTTAATTGTGCCGGTGAAAGTCCTGTAAACCTTCTGGAATACAGGTATGCAGGGCTGGGATGGAGAACTACCGGGAAATGGGACAGAAACAACAGTATGGTACTTACATCGGAAGGAAAAACAAGGAAAGACGCTGATGGCAGCAAAGCCCGCTGGTGTATTGTCCAGGGAGAAATTGACAACGATTACGCTGGTGTTGAAATGATGTCATTCCCGACCAATTATAACTTTCCTGAACCGCTGCGCATATGGCCTGAAGATCAAAATAACCGTGGCGATATGTTTGCAAATTTCTGCCCCACAAAGAATATGGACTGGATGCTTCATCCCCGCCAGAATTATGTGCTGAGATACCGGTTTCTGGTTTATAACGGACATCTCGATAAGGAGAAAGCTGAAAATGCATGGAACAATTATGCTTATTCTCCAAAAATAAAAATTAAGAAATATTAAATATGTAAGATGAAAAGAAGAAAATTCATTTCAGGTACTATAAAAGCTGCTGCAGGAACAGTAATACTACCTACTATCATTCCCTCATCAGTTTTCGGGAAAATTCCCCCCAGCGATAAGATAAATATCGGGTGGATAGGCACCGGCAGGCAGGGTAGCGGTGACATTATGGGAACTATGAGGTTTGACTCAGCCATGGTAGTCGCTGTTTCTGATGTGGATTCAAACAGGATGGCTCTCGGTAAGAAAATTGTTGAAGATTTTTATGCCAAAAAAACGGGCCAGTCAGGATATGTGGATGTTAAAAGCCATGCCGATTATCATACTATGCTGGCCGATAAAGGTATTGATGCTGTTATGATCACAACACCTGATCACTGGCATTCTCAGCCTGCTCTTGAAGCAGCGCTCGCGAGCAAGGATATTTACCTCGAAAAGCCCACCTCTCTTACCATCGCTGAGGGAAGAATACTGAGCGATGTGGTAAGACGTCAGAAGGTTATCTTTCAGGTCGGAACCCAGCAGCGTTCAAGTGTCCAGTGGAGATTTGCCGCCGAGCTTGTCAGAAACGGCAGGATAGGACAATTGCATACTGTAAAGATCGGCCTCCCGGGAGATCCGTCCGGCCCCGAAGCACCGGAAATGCCGATACCTGAAAACCTGAACTACGATATGTGGCTTGGATCAACCCCTGAGGTCTATTATACTGAAATACGGGTGCATCCTCAAAATGATTTCAGCCGCCCGGGATGGCTGCGATGCGAGCAGTTTGGCGCCGGGATGATAACAGGATGGGGTCAACATCATTTTGATTCAGCCGCCTGGGGCATGGATACTGAACTGACCGGACCAATATCAGTAGCGGCTGTAGCTCAGTTTCCAAAATCAGGTCTCTGGGATGTTCATGGTGATTTCATGTCAATAGCAGAGTATAAAAATGGAGTGACACAACTCACAAGCGGAAATTATCCCAATGGTGTAAGATACGAAGGCACTGAAGGCTGGATATTCGTAACACGTGGAAACTACAGGGCAACCGATAGTGATCCGGTTTCACAGGATCAGACAAACAAGCCGCTTCAGGCAAGTGATCCCAAGATCCTCACTTCGGTGATCGGCCCGAATGAGATACATCTTTATAAGAGTGACAATCAGCAGGGTAACTGGCTCGATTGCATCAAATCGAGACAGGAGCCTATTTCGCCTGTTGAGATAGGACACCGCGCATGCACGGTATGCCTTGTTACTCATATAGCTATGAAACTTGGCAGAAAATTGTACTGGGACCCCGATAAGGAAAGATTTGTGAATGACGATGAAGCAAACAGTATGCTGACCCGTCCGCAAAGAGCACCTTACGGAACTAACTATGTAAAGATTTAATTCTTTACCAGTTATATCTTCTCAGAAGATGAGAAGTATCCTTTTTTCTACCCTGTGAATGGACCGGTTTCAGGAGGATCGGTGACCTCCATGCGTAATGCAGTATACCCTCATCATTCTTCTCTATTCTTCGGATGCGACCAGGTTAACGGAGGAAATTACTGGCAGGAAGGCCTCGAAAGAGGGCGTATAATCTCTGTAAATGATCACAGTAATGTAATAGTCCTTTTAAGAATCCCTGGCTCCTTCACTCCGGCATCTTCTTTCGGCTGGCATCCTCCAACAGTAAATTCAAATAATCCGGGTTTTATTACTCTTTTATTCTGCTCATCAATAACTGAAAATGCCTCGGGAGAAACAGAGAAAGTCACTGTTTTGGCTTCACCGGGCTGCAAATGAATGCGTTTAAATCCTTTGAGGGCACGTATGGGTACAGGTACCGATGCACCAAGATTGGACAGATAAAGTTGAACAACCTCATCCCCTGCCCTTTTACCCTTGTTTTTAACATTTACGGTTACTATTACCTCATCTCCGGAATTTACTGTTTTGACTGTTTTAAGCTTGCTGTACTTAAATGTTGTATAGCTCAATCCAAAACCAAAAGGATAAAGAGGCTCTCCCGTGAAATAGCGATAAGTCCTGTTTTCCATTTTATAATCAGTGAAATCAGGAAGGTCATTTACTGATTTATAGAATGTTACCGGCAGGCGGCCGGCAGGATTATAATCACCGAAAATTACATCGGCAAGGGCACGGCCTGCAGCCTGTCCTCCATACCATGTCTCGATAATTGCCGGTATATTGTCATTTTCCCAGTTGACTGCCAATGCACTGCCGTTAAGCAGCACCAGCACAACCGGCTTTCCGAGGGTATGGATCTCTTTTATTAGTTCCTGCTGTACATCAGGAAGATCTATTCGAATGCGGTCTCCTCCCCTGAATCCTTCAACAGTGACTCTCATTTCTTCACCCTCAAGCCTCGGGGTGATTCCCATGCACATTATAATTATGTCGGCTTTTTGGGCTGCATCCAAAGCTTCAGCTTTAAGTTCCTCATCGGTTTTTTGCTGCCCCGGCATGCCCCCAGCCCAGTTACAGCCCCGGGCATAAATGACCTCAGATAAACCGGTCAGCTCTTCTTTTATCCCTCTCAAAGGTGTATACGGATCAGATGGTGTGCCGTTATAATTTCCAAGGAGAACAAAAGATTCGTCGGAATTTGGGCCGATAACCGCTACTTTTCCAATATCCTTTTTCAATGGAAGCAGATTGTTTTCATTCTTCAGCAGAACTATTGACTTAAGGGCTGTCTCTCTGGCCAGCGCCTTGTTCAGTTCACTGTCATTGACACTGTATGGTATCTGAGTATACTTTACCATTTCCGGCGGATCAAACATCCCAAGTCTGAACCTGGCTGTAAAAAGTCTTTTAATGGCAACATCAATTTCATTCTCCGTTATGAGATCTTTTTCAAGGGCCTCTTTAAGATTTCTGTATTCCGAGGCACATTCAAGGTCTGTCCCTGAACGTACAGCCAGGGCCGCAGCTTCAGCTGCAGTCTCAACAACTTTATGACCCCTGTAGATGTCAGATATAGCTCCACAGTCAGATACAATATATCCGTCAAAACCCCATTCATCACGCAGGATGCCATTAAGAAGAGCATCGCTGCCGCAGCATGTCTCCCCATTGTACCTGTTATATGCACACATTACGGAATACGCCTTCCCTTCCCTGATTCCCATCTCAAACTGCGGAAGATAGGTTTCTCTCAGATCTCTTTCATCCGTAACAGCATCAAACGAGTGTCTCTCAGGTTCAGGACCACTGTGTACAGCATAGTGTTTTACAGTGGAAATGGTCTTAAAGTATTTGGGATCATCGCCCTGGAGTCCCTTTATAAATTGAACGGCAATTTTCCCTGTCAGGAAGGGATCTTCACCATACGTTTCCTGACCTCTTCCCCAGCGGGGATCCCTGAACAGGTTGATGTTTGGTGTCCAGAATGTAAGCCCCTGATGACGCCTTCTGGAATTGTTCCTTACAAATTCATGGTGTTTTGCCCTGGCTTCATCTGATATTGCCGTGGCTACGCTGAAAATAAGATCTTCATCCCAGGTAGCAGCCAGGCCAATTGCCTGAGGAAAAACAGTTGCCACGCCTGCACGGCCCACTCCGTGAAGACACTCGTTCCACCAGTCATAAGCCGGAATACCCAGCCGCTCTATGGCAGGTGCCGTATTCATCATCTGGCTGATCTTCTCATCTGTAGTCATCCGGCTAACAAGGTCATTTACACGTATTTCAAACGATAGTGCCGGATTCTGATAAGGGAATTCCCGGGTCTGCTGGCTTGATACGATAAGTCCGAAACAGAATATTTGCACAAAGACAAATAATCCTCTTTTTAATACTTTTCCGGTAGTTGTTTTCATAGTACTTATTTTATAATTAGTTTTTTTCACCACGGAACACACGGATTTTTCCATGTATTCTTCATTCGTGATCTCCGTGCAATTCGTGGTTAATAATATTTTATTCCTTTCCCCTCCTGTAAATACAATCCTTCATGTCGCATAGATTACAGGTATAAGGTGCTCTTTTAACATTTCCGCCAATGCCTATTAGCCCGCTGACTGATTTGATCGGATTCATCAGTGCAGAAGGCGTTAACCTTATTCCACAGAAATTATCAGGCATCAGCCGGAATAGCTTATGTTGTTCAACTACAAGCCAGCCGCAATAACCCGGGCTGAAGCGGTTTGTAACACCTTTCCCTGAATTATTCATGTTCTTTTCAAGGTCGTTATGCATCAGGTCTGCTGCTGCTTCAACCGTTTCACTGCCAACTACATCATATATATATCCCTTCAGAAGATCGCCCTCTTTCATCTCTTTTTTGCTTCTGATTCTAATCTCCTCTCCTGCAGTACAAAGAAACAAGGCAGCTGAATCAGATTTTTTTATCTGTCCGTAAATAATCTTATTTATATCGAAAACCTGATCTTTTAATGTTACTGTTTTTTCAATATTATTAAAAGTAATTTGATTAAAAATCCTGTATTCAGCTTTTATTTTGCATATAGTTACAGCTTCTAAAAGTACCTCGGCTACAAGTTCTGAAATAGTTTCATGGGATTCACCTTTCTTATATCCCATAACAAGTTCAATTTGAGGGACATTAAGTTTCAGGTCTTTAAAATCAAATTGAAAAGTTTTTCCGTTCATTATTTATCCTGGTAAATTCCCGATTCTCTTACAATCCTTTCCACTATTTCTTCCCAACCCAATGTCATCAGGTGGATGCCGTTAATTCCTTTCTTCCCTTTCAAAGATTCAATGATCTCCAGTACTATCTGTACACCCTCTTCTGCTTCCCCGTTACCTGCCTTCTCCATCCGTTCCAGTATTTTTTCCGGCAGGAATACTCCCGGAACCTTATCATGCAGGTACCTGGCAACATTATAACTTTTAAGAGGGGCAACACCTGCAAGTATATATACCTTTTTTAACAGGTCTCTTTTATCCAGTTCCTCCAGCCATGGGTCAATACCATCAGGATTAAAAATAATATTTGTCTGAAAGAATTGAGCGCCGGCATTGATTTTTTTATGGTCTCTTATAGCCAGCATTGCCGGTTCAGGTGCAAGAGGTGATGCTGCAGCGCCAAGGAAAAATCGTGGAGGGTATTTTATCTTTCTCCCGTCGAGATAAGTAGCTTCGTCTCTCATTTTTCTCAGTATCCATAACATCTGGACAGAGTCGACATCTACCATATTCAGGTCTGCTGTTGGTGCGGGGCCTATTCTGGCACTGTCGCCTGTTACACAGAGGATATTCCTGATTCCAAATTGTCCTGAGCCGATTACTATGGATTGAAGTGCTGTCCGTGTAGTATCCCGTGCAGCTATTTGCAGCACAGCTTCTGTGCCGAGGTCATTTGCAACCTTGCAGCATGCCAGTGACGACATTTTTGGATTTGCAGATGAAGCATCTGTAAAGTTTATTGCTGTTACATAAGGCTTTACAAGCCCTATTCCTTTGATCAGCTTTTCTGAACTTGCACTCAGAGGGGGTGTCACTTCGGTAGCAACAACAAATTCACCACTTCTGAGTTTCCTTTCGAGCTCTGAAGCTGGTTCCTGATAAGCCGGAGGGTGATATTCTGAATCCCCGCCCCACCATTCCGGCTGACGCACGCTCTTAAAAACTGAGTCCCATATACGCTTTTTTTTCTCCTTGTCCCTTGAAAAGAGACTGCTGATAAACAAACCTGTACCAATCTCTTTCACCTGTTGTACCACATCTCCCCATGTCTGAGTTCCTGCCTTGTTCCAGTCAAGAGGAGGCAGGATCTCAAGAAGTGTTTTTTCCCGCCCTTTTTTATGCGCTCTTTCATAAATGCAGTACCATACACATCTGCGTGTTTCATCAATGTAACATTTTTTCTCAGGTGTTACCCCGCCGCAGGGACCGTTTCTCATACCTTTAGGACATTCCATTGGACAAATAAAGGCTGTCTCCTGCAAAAGGCAGTTACCGCACATCCTGCAGCCAAAGAGAGGTCCCTTTATCAACAGTTCCGTTTTCTCCAGAAGCCGCTGGCTCAATTTTTCCTTTTTAAACGGATAAAAGGCAGGCTGCCATCTTCTTGCTGGTTTAAGAACGGACATTTGAATATCTGATATTAATTTATGTTAGCTTTTGCCTGCGTTGAAAGTACTCAATAAAACGCATTGCAAAATCATCGCGGTACAATATGAGATCTGCTGCACGAATAGCTGACGTAATCTTTTCAGGATTAGCTATGGGACAAGTTAAACCGTTATAAATTGAGAGTATTATGAATGCGGTATTCAATGATTCCCTGTCAGGCAGTCCGAAAGAAATATTGCTGGCTCCCAGGGTGATATTATGACGAAGTCTCTGGTGTATCAATCGTATTGTTCCCAGAGTTACCAGGCAGGCCTGGGGATCGGCGCTTACTGCCATAGCAAGCGGATCAATAATTATATCCTCAGCATTTATTCCCTCTTTTACAGCTCTTTCGATTATTTTTTCCGCTACTGCCACTCTTTTTTCGGGGTCATGGGTTATTCCCTTCTCATCCATGCAAAGTCCTATTATAGCTGCACCATATTCCTTTGCCACAGGAAGAAGTGCCTGAATTGCAGCTTCTTCCCCGCTGACGGAATTTATCAGACATTTGCCCGCTGCAACTTTAAGCGCTGCTTCAATTGCTTTCGGATTTGGGGAATCAAGACACAAAGGGACATCAAATTTATCCTGAAGCACTTTAACTGTTTCAGGGAGCAGCCTGACATCATCCACACCCGGAAATCCAACATTTACATCAAGCACGTCGGCTCCTGCTTTGATCTGGCTTTCAGCAAGTTCGATCACATATTCAAAATTATTCTCCTGTAATGTAGAAACCAGCTTTTTTCTTCTTGTCGGATTGATAGATTCCCCGATAATAACAACAGGCCCTTCGGTATTTATTATCACTTCTGCAGTTCTTCCCTTAAGCTTTGTTTCCATATTTCGATTTTCCTGTTAAGATACAAGATGATTTAAATAATTCACCGCCCCCTGCGGGTCGGGTGAATAAAAATCGGCGCCGATTTTTTCACAATATTCCATTGTGACTGGAGCACCTCCGACGAGTATTTTTTGACCGGCATGTTTTTCCCTGATGGCTGTAACTGTTTTTTTCATGTTTTCCATGGTTGTTGTCAACAATGCTGAAAGTCCTACAACAGCATCGGGATTTTCATTTATAGCTTTAAGAAATTTTTCACTGCTGACATCCACGCCCAGATCTATAACTTCCCATCCTCCTCCTTCAATCATCATTGCCACAAGGTTCTTACCAATATCATGTAGATCTCCGGCCACGGTGCCAATGATTAACTTGCCCTTCCTTTTTGTTTCTCCTGACAGGAAATAAGGCTTCAGGTGCTTCATGGCACTGCTCATTGCTTTTGCGGCCATGAGCATCTGGGGCACATAAATTAACTTTCTGCTGAATTTATCACCGACAACAGCCATTGCGGGTATCAGAGCCTGTTCGAGTATATCGTCAGGCTTAATGCCTGCATCAAGGGCCCTTTTAGCTATTTCGTCAGCTCCGTCCTGCCCTTTAAGGTCAGGAGGATAGGGAGAAAGTTTGTCGATCTTACCGAATTCGACGCAATGTGAAAGCTGACTAAGAATCTCACTCATTTTTTTCAATTTAATTGTTCTATTCTATTTCTCAGTGCTGTAAATATACCTTGAATATTTACATATGAAACTTAAAATATATTAAAAACTGAGGC